>Ga0208783_10000471_pt1 | contig 24881 bp, 43 predicted proteins | sample DEB19_08_DNA_2_FD_184529 | JGI IMG/M metagenome (GOLD analysis project Ga0208783, IMG submission 184529) | Aqueous microbial communities from the Delaware River and Bay under freshwater to marine salinity gradient to study organic matter... | ecosystem: Environmental > Aquatic > Marine >...
ACCAATGACGCGGAATTCAATAAATCGCTCATTTTATAGATTATTCAATTTGTTCAACATACATGAAACACCTTCATAATACCCGCCATCGGCGGTGATTCGTGATTTGTACGCAACAACGATGGGCCAACCTTGCCCCAAATATTGTGCGCTTCGAATGCCAATTCCTAATGCGCTGATTCCAATCATTTTAATATGCTATTACGCTGCCGGTGCTAATTACAAAACCGGTGATTTTGCTGCCTTTGCCGGCGGGCAAATATGCGCCTTGTTGGAAAGTAATTCCGGACATGCCACGAGCCGACAAAACATTTGTGGATGTTCCGTTTTCTTGGGTAACTGTGAACGATGTGAACACCGTGTCGGCCTGAACAACCAACGCGTCAAAACTTACGGATGTAACCGTCCCCGATCCGAAATATTTAAATCCATCGTAACCGGCAACGATGTCAATTGATGCTTCTGCCATAATGCTTCGAAAATAACATCGTGACAATAAACATTTGCAACATTTATTGAACAATCAGCCACCATTGCGTTCCATCGCTGATAACTGTGCATGTTTCAAAATTTGTATTCAAAACCTTTGTTGGGTTGCCATCAATATCAAACCCGCCGCCGGTGATGACAACCGAATGTGATGATGCAATTTTTTTGAAATAATATTTTTTACCTTTTGATATTGTCGGATCAGGTAAATCAACCGTAACCGTTCCGCCGGATGAATCGCACAAAATTAATTCATAACCATTGGTGATGGTGTGTGTCCCGGCCGTGTATGTGATGGGCGCATTGTGTTCCTGAATCCGCCAATTAACCAATTCCGTTGAATCGTCATAACTCAACATCACCTCCCAACGGGTGTTCAATGTTGGCTGCGATGCGGGCGCGCCTTCGGCATCATTGACCAAATGTTCCAAAACTTGTTGCGGAACATTGGAAATCGCTGAATTCAAATTTGTCACCGCTGATTCAACATAATTCAAACGATTATTCAGATTCCCGGTTTGTGATTGCTCGACTTTTAAACCTTCGCCGGATGATGTTGTCAAGGTATAAACTGGTGAAACACCAATCCATTCGCCATCCCATTGTTCCGAACGGCAATTGTATTTGACCCCGTTCAAAACCCATGAATAATTGTCAAAATATAATGATTTGATTGCAGTCAATGACCCGGAATCAATCCATGTTCCACGAACCACCGGAACAAAATTGGCGTAAATCGATGCCATTTGTAACCCCAACATTTTGGTGATTGTTCCGTGTGTAATTGAATCCCAACCGCCATACCAATCCGATGCCAAAACATCGGTTGTGCCGTTAAACACCAACCAATTACCAATTCCGTATTTCAGGGAATCCGTATAATATGGCGATTCAATTGTGATGGGTGTTGAATTCGCCAAATTGGCTGTGGATGCGGTGATGACCTCCGTGATGTCAAAAATATAATCCGCATTTTGATATGGTGACGCATCTGCAAATGAAACCTGAATTGAACCCCAAAAATCCTTCAACGCTGAATTGCCGTTTTTCCATTTGCCACCGCCCGAATAGGAAAGAATAACACCATGAACAAACATGTTGACTTCCAATCGGGTGTAACCGACCGGCGCGGTTGTCACCGACAATTCAAATTCCGATGTGATCCAACCGCCTTTGATGTCTTTGGTTGGCATGCGATACAATTGATTTCCCGAATTCCCCGATGCGGACCAATATCCATTCGCGTCCAAATAAACATAAGAGCCACCCGAATTCCGCAACCTGATATTGTAGTAAACATCGGTTGAATCTTCGACATACAAAACCCCACCCAATGTGTCGGATCGTTTGAATGATTTTGCCATAAAACGAATGCGCATCGGTGCGGCATCCGGTGATGTTCCGGTTGGAATATCCGTGGCAATCAACGACAATGTTGATGATGATGTATTTGGGTAACTGCGCAACGCTTTTGCCACATTTTGACGATGCGTGTTTATTGTCACCGATTGTGCAGCTGGTTGATAGTACAATGATGGTTTTGCCATCCACAATGGCCGAACATCGTTGCCAATTGTTTGACGGTGTGAATATGTTGTCGTCCCGATATATTGCCCGGTATACGAATATTGACGCAAATTGATTGATGTCGTGTTATTATACGCGTTGAATGGGATCACATAATACGCGCCATTTTCATGAGTGAATCGCGCCCCAAACATCAACAACACATTTTCCAACGCTTGTTTTGCTGAAATATAATTTGGTTCAATTTGCCATCCAACCGTGTCAATAACTTTGACATCCGTAAACGGATCAAAATTTTCCAAAAATGTATATTCAAAAAGTTTATACATGTCGAACCCTAATCGGGCCGCATTATCTTCGTTTAACAATGTGCCATCATACAAATATTGTTGTGGCGTTCCATTGACAACCCAATAATCCGACAAATCCAATGTGTCCAAACAACGGCGAAACAACTGGTTGATTGTGATGTATTCATCCGAAAACCATGATGATTGTACTTTGTACCCATCCATCAATTCAAGGCCATCCACAGCCACCAAATCAATGATTGGTTTGCTTTGTATGGATTCGCGCAATCGCGTCATTTGGTCGGCCAATACGCGGCCAACATGAATCAATGAATCATTGCGATAAATCAACATCGCCCATGCGGTTTCGGCTTCGGTTTGAATGCCGACAAAATCATCCAATGTATTTTGATCCGGCATCACCCATTGGGCAATTGCCCGTGATGGCCTGATAAAATTGGAATAAACTGAATCTGATTCGCCTTGCCTTTCAATACTGATTCCATCACCGGCCAATGTTAATTCAACCGATGAATTCAATGCTTCTAATTTGTCAAAACAACATGTTTGGCCTTCAATATATCCGCCGGCTGATTGAACCCGTGCATTGTATAAACGCGCAACAATTTCCGGTGTTGTTCCTGATGGTGAATCCCATAATTCAACCCGGTATTCAACATTTGTAATTGATAAAAACGAACCTTTGTAAATCCTTGCCATTATCCGCGCCGTGAATCTTTATTGTATCTTTCCAAAACGATGGCCAAATCGCGTCCGCTGATGTGCGTTTGCGCAACATAACCGGATGATTGTTCGGGCTTCATCAATGTTTTTAATTTGTCCAAAGGTGCAATGACCTCCGGGTTGCTGCGCGCGCCGGGATATTCACCCATCAAACCCAATGTTGGTCCGCTTACAATACCACCATCGGCAAACGCGGTCACGCTTGGGCCTTGTTTCATTTGGTTTGCCACCGCCGTACCCAATGCAACCATCGCAATACCGGCTGCAACCGCAACTTGTGGTTGGATAAATGCGGTTTGAAATTTTTGAACGCTGATTCCATACGCAATCAACATTTTACCGACTGTTTTGACAAAATTGCCCAATTGGCCAACAACTGATTGAACAAACCCCTCAATGCCATTGCCTTGACCGGACAATTGATTTCCCAACGCTTCGCCCAATGATATTGCAATATCTTCACCCAATCGTTCAACCGCCATTGCCATGTCGGTCATCAATTTGTCGAAATCCTGAACAATTTGCGACCGGCTTTTGGGATCAATTTGAACTTGAACCAAAACGGGCGCAACGGCCGTCCCGCCAATCAGATTTGCACCGGTTAATTGTTTTAAATCTTCGGCCGCTTTCTTTTTTGCTTTTTCACCACCTTCAAAACGCTTTTTGTCCAACCACTCAATCAAATCGGCCTCAACTTTTTTGACTTCTTCTGCGCTTTTTTTAATTTCAGCCAATGCAGTTTTTCGCCTTTGGCTTTGTTTTTTTGCCGCTTCGGAATCCAATTTGGCTTGTTTGTCGGTCGCTTCTTTGTTTATCGCTTCAATGTTTTTTTGATACGATTTTTCAAGGTATTCAAGTTCGGTCAACTTTGCCGTTGCGGCTTGAATCTTTGTTTTGATTGCGGCCCTATCTTCTTCGCCTTCTGCGCGTGTCAAATCATCAAACAACAATCGCATGTTGTCGTTGTATTTTTTGCGCATTCTTTGCGTTTCTTCTAAACGGCGTTTATTCGTTTCCAATTCCGTTTCGCCCAATTCTTGAATCTTTGTGGCAAAATCACGGATTTGTTTGTTGTATTCGGATTGTTGTTTTTGCGCCTCCTTGACTTTTTCATTCACCCCATCCAAACCATCCGAAAACGCATAAATGGCGGCAACGGCTGCGCCAATGGCAACCGTGGCAATAACAAATGGATTGGCCAAAAACTTTGTTAACCCACCAAATTGGGATTGCAAATCTTTGACTTGCATGACGGCCGCGCTGAAATTCAATGCCGCGTTCAAACCCATCAATGTGTTGCGCAACGCTTTGTTGTCGTCTGCGACAATTGCGATAATTGAACTAACTGATGAAAATGATGTGGCCAACCCATTCAATGCGGCGCGTGTTCCACCCAATGTTTGATTCGTAATTCCCAATTGTTGGGTGAATCCTTGTTTTTTTGCAGTCAATTCAGAAACGGCGATTGACTGGTCTTTGATTGCCGCTTTGGTTTGTTCGATTTCCTGACGAACTCGCTTTTGACCCTGAACATCCATTTTCGACATGGTGTCACGCTTTTGGCGCAACTTTTCCAATTCCATCATGAATTCACGGGTGATTTGTTTTTGTTCGTCAATTTCGGCCGTGACGGCTGCAATCTTTTGGCGCAATTGGCCCGACCCCAATGATTGTTCAATGGCTTGACCGGCTTTGTTTGCGCTTTGCTGCATTTTGGCCGATGACTTTTCCATCGTATCGGCCGCGGCCTTCACATCTCTATTGAATAGATCCGTGACCGCATTTAAAACAATATTAATCGCACTTAATGCCATCAGCGGTTGTAACTTATTGAATAATCTTGAATAATTTGATAGACGCCGTATTCTTCGGAATTGTCATCGGTCAAATGGGATTCGCTCATGTATTCGATTTCCCATGTATACACCCCGTTGAATGTCCCCGGTGTTGTCACCTCCAATGCCGTGCGCGTCAAATCTGCAATTTGAACACATTGCGTGTATGTTGTCGCATATATGTTAACTTCAACATTCGCCCAATCCGTTTTTGAATGACCGGATTTGGATGGATGCGGTGTCACCGCTGTGACGCGAATTGTGATGCCCGGATATGGAACACCTTGCACAATGCGCAATGGGTTTATGTTCGTGCCAACAACGGCCGTCAATGCGGAATTGTTGGATAAAACATTGTAAATGGCGTTTATTGCTTTCATGCTTCGGCGGGCGGTGTCAACTTCGCAAATATATCCGCATAGCGCGTAACCTTTGCAACAATATCGTCATGGTTTGATTTTTCCCACGGGAATTTCATCAACTTTTGTGGGCTGATTGGTTTTTTCAAATGTGGTGAAATCATGGTTGCCGCCATCCACCGGGACAATTCCCATTGATTGCGATATTGTTGTTCTTGGGCATTTCTCATCCCAAACAAGCGTAAACGAAAATATTTTGGATGGCAATCATCAAACGATGCGTCATCCATTCCCATTTCGCCAAATGCGATTTCGCGTAATCGGTCAAATGTTAGGGATTCAGATTTGGCCGAATCTACTTTCCCACCGTTTCCGATGTGCCTTGACGGGGTTTAAAAAATTCTTCGACCGCTTTGGTAAATTGCAAAATTACGGGTTCGATTTCGCTAAATGATTCAATAGCATCTGCAAAATCATCAATGTCCACAAATGGAAATTTTTGACCTTGCTTTTTGCAACCGGATTGAATCCCAAAATATGCGCATGCTCGCGCAAATTTCAATGAATGTGCAATGTTGTTGGCCGTCATGTTTTCGCCCAACTGCGTGAAATCTTCCAAATTAAATTCGGCCATTATGTTTTCAATGGCGCGCATGTTAAAAAAAAGGGGGTGTTGAACACCCCCGATTGTAATCGTGTTCATGTCGCGAATATACGCAACAAATTCAAAATTAAATTGTTCCAACGGTCAATGCGCCCGTCCCCTGAATTGATGCAGTGAATGTCGCAACATCGTTTTGTGGGGCGGTCAAATTTAATTCGTTGAAAAATGCTGATCCGCTCAATTTCAAATCGCCGCTAACATTGGATGTCATCACGATTGTCACGGATGTGCCGGCCAACAAATCGGTGATGATTTCTTTCCAGCTGATGCCCGCGCCAACGCTTGCATCTTCTTCGAACATACCTTCAACACTCATGGTGTACCCGTATTCGCCCGCGATGTATTCTTTCGCACCGGCTGAATCCTTGTTAGTGGTTTCAATCATGTCTTTGGTGATTGAAAAATCGTTTGATGTCGCGTTTGCGATTTTGGTCAATGTGCCGCTGATGTCTTTGTAAATTGCAATCAGCGTTCCGTTGGTGATTCCTGTGCTTGGCATAATATTATTTTTTTATTTTTTTTTATTTGGTTTGAAGGCCCGCGCGTTTGGCTTTGTCTGCCAAATGCGTTGTGACCAATTTGTTCATTGCCTGAATATATAAATTTTTGCCCGATTCAAATGCGGGTCGCATGAATGGTTTTGCCGGGCCGATGTTCTTTCCATATTTTGCGCCTGATGCGCTTGTTTTCTTTTTCCGGCTTGGTGTACGGTCGGCCGTTCCTTCTTCGATTAAATGGGCATGAAATCCCTTGTAAGGACCATAAACACGCGCGCCAATCAAACGGAATGCGCGACCCTTGCCACGGTTGTCGCGTTCAATAAATCCAATTGAATTGCGCAAATTGCCGGTTTTGACATTGATTTTCGCTTTTGCCAATGTTATAAATATGCGCCCGGCTTGCTCGATAAATTGACCCATAATGGGCGAATCAATTTGCAAATTGCGGAATTCATCAATTGCCAATTTGTTTTTCTGAAAATATGCCGTCGTTTTTGTCATTGCACTAATTCAGTTTGAAGGCGTAAATACATGCGGCGTTCCAAATCCGCAATATTGATGATGTTGTAATATTTGGATTCCCAAAGAATGCGCATTTTGGTTGTGATGCCTGAATCGTATCGCATTGAAAATGTCACGGTTTGTTTTGCTTCGCGGCGGTCCGAATCAACCGATTCCGAACCCGATTCGCTTTCCTGAATCCTTGCCCATGGGGTTGAATAGGTCGACCATGATTGCAACTTTTCACCGGTGTTTGAATCGGTGGTTGTTGTAAATTGTTGAACTGTGACCAATTCATCCATCAATCCGGGGTTCATGATATAACGCTAATTTTGTAAGGGTCTAACAAATACTGAAAACCAAATTGAATCGGGTTGTTTTGAACACCAACGGTGATGGCCATCCGGTTGTCATAATATTGACCAACCAACAACAATGCCGCATGTTTAATTGATGCCGGAAACAATGTGTCGGGGTTTACGCTTGTTGCGCTTGCCAGTTCAAAACCTTCGGTGATTTCAACAATGTATTTGATGACATCATCGGTCACGCTTGTTGGCGCGTTTTCAATAAATATGTTTCGTGAAAACAACCCCATTGGATTTGGCGCGGTGATCCAATCAGCGGAATCAAATGCGGTGATGGCTTGGGAATCGTTTACATAAGAAACGGAATTCACCGCCAAAACGCGTGAATTAATGCGCAAATAATTACCGGACGGGATGTTTAACCCGTTCACGGGGTTAATCAGGGCCGGTTGACCGGTAAATCCATCAAAACCATATTTGGCCGTTCCTTTTCTTACCGTATAACCAATATATTGACCGCACGCATCCAATGCCATTGCAATCAATCCACCGATGTATGTGTCATCGGATGATGATGTCACGCGCAAATGCGTCTTTGCATCAGCGACCGAAATATAATCGGTTGCGGCGTGTGAAAATGCGGTGTAATTGCGTGCAACAAACATGGTTATTCCGCATCCAATGCGGTTTCAGGGTTAACGGGTTTTTTCTTTGCTTTGGGCTTTTCAACTACTTCTTCAATAACCAGTTCAACCGCCTCGGCCTCCAACAATAATTCCGCTTGTTTGGATTCCATTTCAACGATTTCGCCAATATTGTACGACAAATTAAATTTGCCCGATGGGTTAATCAAAAATTTCACTTTCATGGCCGGTGGGCCAAACAGTCAAGTTGACCCACCGTGTGCGAACTTTAATGCCCCCGCACGGGCAATTAATTATGCAACGATGTCTTTGCAAACAGCGAATGCGGTTGGTTGCAACAAATTGCAATCCAAATAAGCGTTCAACACAACATTGGTCAAACCGGCGGTTGCGCCGCTGTATGGGTCAACAGTCAATTCCATTCCACCCCATGAAGCGATGGCCATTTTGCTGAAATCACCAAAAATCATGGCCGACAATGTAGATGAACTACCTTTTGACAAGTTTGAAGGAACAAGTGTTGATGTAGCAACGGGGTAACCGTTCAAATCAAAACCGCCCGCGGGCCAAATGAAATTGCCTTCAACACCTGATGATTGACGGGGAATTGTTTGCAATGCTGCCTTCACCTTTGGGTTTGTCAAATATGCAACACCTTCACCGTTTGCGTTTTCAACCGCTTTCATCAAATTAACAACATCAGCCCAAACCGGTGCAATACCGTTGGCGTTTGTTGCGTTTGATGTTGCGCCGCCGGCAAAAGTTACATTGACATTGGCGTTGGCAATGATGCCGGTTGGTTCGTTTGAACCACCACCTTTGATGGCGGCTGTTTCCAATGATTGAGCCATTGCGTTCAACAACCAGTTGCGAACATATGTGTCAATGCTGTTTGATGATTGCAACATCAACTGATTTGAAACCTGAATGTAGGCGGCCAAACGCTTGGGGCTGAATGTTACTTTGCTGAATGCGGGTGACTTTTCGGTCGCGCTGCCGTTTTCAGTATTCCAACCGGCTGATGGCACAGTTGACGCGGTTGGCATGTCCAAATTTCCAACCAATCCTGACAATTGCTGAACGCCCAATCCGCGCAATACGGTTTTTGGCAATAACACATCGATGATTGATCCAACATTGGTTTGAACATTGACGCCACCTTCTGAACCAGCTGAACCTCCGGTCACGCTCATGTCGCGTTTGAAAACCTCTGATGGCACTTTCATTGAATGCGCGCTAACGCTTACGCCTGAACGCTGAAATTCAGCGGCGGCCATTTGGTTGAATTCGGCTTCAACACCATCGCGGCGACCGGTGATGGCCATTTCCATTGCGCGTTTGAAAGAATAATTTTCTTTCATTGCTTCTTTTTCCTTTTCTTCGCTGCGGCTTGCGCTGTGTCCGGCGGCTTGCGCTGCAAGGTTTTGCAATTTTTCCAAAGTTTCAACCTCGGCCTTAATTGCACCCAAACGGGCTTCAATTTCGGTCAAACGGTTGTTTTCGCTTTCGGCCATTGAACGGGCTTCCTTTTCAATGGTGGTTTGCAACGCTGACAATTCGCCAAGCAAACGGCCGCGTTCTTCTTTTAATGCTTTAATTTTATTCATGATTTTTTGTTTGTTTTAAAGGTTTTTGTATCTCAACAATGCAACTTTCAAAATGTCCGCATCAATTTGTGATTGTTCCGCGGCTTGGATTTGCAATTCTTCATCACGCATTTTGATAATTGAACGCGCATCGGCTTCGGTGTCTGAATATGCGGGATAAGTAACCGGCGAAACATCAAACAATTCATCAATTATTTTGATTGTGCGTTTGCCCATTGTTCCATATTTGGTTGAATCCGCCCATGATTGTTCTTTGATGGTAAACGCAAATGATGATTGTGTGATGTCACCGCGCATGATTGAACGAACAACCGACATGTGGGTCGGGTTTTCGTAATCGGGAATCCATGTATATTCCAAATTGCCATCAGCATTGACAAACACTTTGCATGTTTCGGCCTTTGTACGACCTAAAATCAAATCCGATTCGTGGTTAAACAAACAGCGGATGTCGTATTCGCGTGATAATGCGTAATCAAACGCACCGCGTTCAATTACTTCTTCGAAATACCCTAAATCGGTCACGCTGTTAACAACGGCGGCAATGCCTCCAATTTCTTTGGGCATGCCATCGCCGATGGCGCGTGCGTGAACTGATCCGGTGATGGTTCTGCGTTCTTGTTTCATTTTAAATTACTTCGGTATTATTTACCCCATCGGGGTTGTTGTTTTTGTCTGCGCTTGCCATCAATTGTTCAATTTTTGCATCCATGTATGCGTCAATTTTTGACGATGGCATCAAATTGGTTTCAATCAAATATTCATCACCACCATCAAATCCGTTTGCATCTTCGAATTCGCGTGCCTCATTGCGTGACAACCAACCACCGCGGATGCCTTTGTTGTAAAAATCCGCGCGGTCATTTGCTGATGCACGCAACAATGAGTTGAAATTAAATTTGAAATAATGGGTCATTTTGTCAACTTCGGTCAACAATTTGCGCGCCATTTCTTGTTCCATATTGATTGCATAGGCCATCAATGTTCGCATGTAAAAATCCTGATATTCTTGTTCAACACTCGATTTGATGCCATCTTTTGCGCCAATCATGGATGCCGGAACACCAAAGATTCGGGCAATTTCTTCGGCATCGAATTTGCGAACTTCTAAATATTGCGCTTCTTCGGGTGTCAATGACAATTTTTCCATTTTGATTCCGTTTGGCAAAACCGCCGAACGGGCCGCGCCATCAATCACATCGTCCAAACCTTTTTTCAGCGGTCCGGCTTGTTCGGGTTTGATTTGTGAATCTGATGTCAAAAGGAATTTTAAAACGCCGTTTTTAAACACGCCGGCATTGCCTGAAATTGCAGCCAAATCAATTCCCAATGTTTCCGCATGCAACACGATTGGTGAAACACCAACCAACGGATTGTCCAAACATTGCCCTTTGAAATGCAACATGTCGGTTGCGGGGATGGTGTTTGGGAATCCTTTTGCCGTGCAATGATAAAACAGTTGGCCATCTTGCATCACCGGTGTGATATAATCAGGACAAATCGGATGTAACGCGATGGCCAAATATCGTGCATCGCGGTTAATGAATGCATAAGCATTGCCCCGCAACGCCAAATCCGATGCCATGTATTTAACAAAATCAAATTTGGTTTGGTATGGGTTTGGCTCGTTCAATACCGGTGTGGTATAATGAACCATTTTTGTTTCACGCGTTTTGCCATCATCATAATACAATTTGAGTGACAACCCCGCGATTCCATCTGCAATCACGCGAACACATGCGTGAACGCTTGCAATTGACAATGCGGTGCGTGGGTTTACGGCTTGCCCCGATTTGGTTTGATACCCAAATACGGAATTCAAGGAATTGACCAACCATTCCGTTGGGTATGCCAACGATGACCGTTTTTCAACGCCTTTGCCTTGAAACAATCTTTTCATGCTAAACTGCATAGGGCGAATTTATTATTTTGTGAATTAACATTTGCAACATTATCTATTTGTTTTCAGCCAACGCGACAACATTGACCGAAAAACGGTGTACGAACTAAATCGCGGCCGGTCAAAAATGGCCTTGTGTCTTTCTTCGATTGCTTCATAACAATCTTTGTATGACTTAAAATTTGGTAACTCACGATAGTATTCATTCATGAATTCGTCAATGTAGGTCAACCATGCATCGGATTTCATTGTCGTTCAATTTTTTACAAAGTTACAAACCAAAAATCGGAATTGTTTTCTTTTGATGCGGATTGCATTGCCGTTCCTAATGCCATGACAATGGAAACGGGGCCATCCACTTTGTCACCTGATTTGCCTTTGTCAATTTTAATGTTGCCGGCCGGATCGGTGCGCAACAAAATATTTGACATCATCCATCGCGTGACCGGATTCCCGGCATGACGCAATTTCCCATCCTTAACCAATCTTTCCAATTCCTTTGTTGGCGTTGACATGCTTACAAAACCTTGACCAAATGGAAACATGGTCAACCCTTCGTTTTGCAATTCAATTACCAGCTGCGAAGCGTTAAAACGGTCAAATGCTACATCCTTAATGTCGAATTTTGTGGCAAGTTCACAAATTTTGGCTTTTATGAACCCGTAATCCGTGACATTCCCATCGGTTGCAATAATGTGACCTTTGGCCACCCATTCGCGAATCGCTTGCCCGGCTGCGTCATTTCTTTTTTTGACCGATTCTTCGGGTAAAAAATACCATGTTCGCACCGCGTGATTGTGCGGAAAATACAAAGTGAATGCGCAAAAATCACCAGTTGATGCCAAATCCAATCCACCAAAACATTGTTCACCTTCTAATTCGTCATCGCCATCGCATTGTTTCCAAATGTTGTCTGAAATCCATGTTTGTTCCGTGTCGGTCCATACATTCAACAACTTTGTTTTGAACTCAACTTCTTTCGATGTGTATTCTTTGGCTTCGGTCAACGCTTGCTGCAATTTGCGCGGGTAAACTGAAACGCCCCAATTGGGATTCGCTTTTGCCCATACTTTTTCATCCATCCAATCATCGCCATCATCCAATGTGTAAATCACCGAAAACAATGCATCGTCTTTGATTGCGCCGTTTAACACATTGACGCAATAGCCCCGGTGGCGATAACACGCCGATTCGCGGTTGAACCCGGCCGTTGTGATGGTGAACAACAATGGTTGACGGCGTGCGCCCATACTGTTGAAAATTACATTGTACAATTCATCATTTGGATGCGCGTGGTATTCATCAATCACGGCCATGTGCGTGTTCAATCCATCTTGTTTGTTTGGATTCCACTCTAATGGTTTATACAAATTTTGTTCGTGGATGATTCTGCGGTTGTTAACTGAATTATTGACAACAACTGCATCCTTCAACCATTCCGTGTTTTGCGCCATCCTTACGGATTCGCCAAATACCATCATGGCTTGGTCCAATTTTGTCGCCGCTGAATAAATCTGCGCGCCGGCTTCATCATCAGCAATCAGGCCATAAAGCATCACGGCCGATGAAAATGTCGATTTGCCGTTTTTGCGCGGAACTTCAACATAGGCGCGCGAAAATCTACGCGAACCATCCGGATTCAAAAATCCAAAAAGATTCCAAATGATGAACGCTTGCCATCCTTCCAACAAAAATTTGCGTCCGGCATGCTCGCCGGTGGTGTGTTCCAATTCTTCAATAAAATTAATGGCATGTTGCGCAAATGCCGCGTTAAATTGAAAACGCGATAAATCATCAATATATCGTTGACATGCGTGTTTCACCAATTCACATGCGTGAATTTTGCCATCAATCACATTCAACGCATATTGATGCGCCTTTGTGTTTTCAATTCCGGTTTTCAAGGAATTTCAAATTGTCTTTGGCAATTGATTCGTTGCGATAAACAAACGGCAATTCGAACTGATCCATATCAATGAACGAACCATCGCGGTGAATTGGTTTATATCCTTCGCCATCGTGGCGTTCAATTTGCCAACAATTCCCATTCCCAACAATTCGGAATTTTGGAACAACCAGTTGTTGCTCGATTTCAAATGCGGGTTTGTGTTTTATCTTTTTCATGCTGATTTTGATTTGAGTAATTCTAATTTTGAAACCGGCTTTTGATTTGTGTTTGGAATTCGGGCGCGCGCTGATGGGGTCACGCCAATCAATTGCCCTAATTGCATCGCTTGTTTCACGCAATTTTGTTTTGTTGTAAACCACGGGTTGACCTTTGGGCCTTGCTGCGTTTCAATGACCATGCCTTGTTCCTCGCATTTTTCAACGGCAACATAATAATTGGCCACGGCTTCGGAATACATCGCGATGATTCCCAAATCCACGCCAACCAACATGTTGATTTTTTTCAGTTCAAAACACATTTCGTCAAAAATCTTTTTGGCGCGTGGCGTTTTCAATTCAATTTCCGGGGTTGGTTCTTCTTTGGTTGTTGTCATGGTCATTTCATTTTCAAGAATTCGGCACTTTTGCGCCGTTCCTTTTAATTTTTTGACTTCGGTTGGCACTTTGGGTCGTCCTCTCATTTTTGTTGTCTTAAATCGCCTTAAAATCGTTTTAATTCTAATTTTGCACGGGTGTTCCTTTGAATGACACAGCGGTTAACCGTGGGTCGCTGTGGGGAAAAACACCCCCTACCGGGTCGACTTCGGGCCACCAATGCATGTTTTCGTGTGCGTCCATGTGCGTGTGTGCGAATCTCATTGTAGAATTAAAATTGTTTTGATTCCTTGCCTGACTTCTTTGCGTGGCATGAATTACACAGCGGTTGCAAGTTGTCGACATCGTTGAACGATCCGCCCAATCGAACGGGATTGATGTGGTCAACCATTTGCGCAACAATGATGATTCCATTGTCACGACATTGCCGACACAAAGGTTCGTCACGCAATACCGATTGACGCAACGCGCGCCATGCGGTTGTGTGATACCGTGGTTCACGATGACGATGCGCCGTGTGAACTTCTTTGTTCTGAATCTTCTTTGATGGGAATGTCGGCATGTTGCAAAGTTATATTAAAATTTCATCAAACAATTACAACATCTCATTGTCAACGCGTTCAATGGCTTTGAATATCTCCAACGCAACTTGTGGAACGATGGCATTGCCGTAACCTTTTATTGATTCTTGTCTCCAATTAGAAAAGGTAATGTTGTCCAATTGTCTGGGAATCCCATCATTTCCCCCACAAATCGGGGATTGAGTTGGGAATTTTTCCCATCGGTGTTCATTGTTGCCCAACTGCCCAAATCGTTCCGTTCCCCTCTCCCTCTTTTTTCCAATGCCTCCTTGCTTCCGCTTCCATTTTTGTCGCTGCATGTTGGTGTTGGTAGTAACCCCAGAATTGCAAAGTGTTCCAAATACATCGCCCTCGTTTCCCCTCCATATATCTCCTTGCGCTTCATCGTTTGTTCCTCGGTCACTTCGCGTGGGCTTGCATTTGGTGTTGGCAGCAACGAACCAAATTCGTTCGCGTTTGTGTGGCGCGTTGACACCGCACGCAGGTATAACAACGGGCGCGACTTGATACCCAAGATTCTCCAACTCAGCGCACACCTCGTCGAATACCAATCCCCCATTCCAATTAGTGAGTCCGCGAACATTTTCGCCCACCACGAAACGCGGGGCAATCTCGCGTATTGCTCGCAACATCTCCGGCCAAAGGTGGCGTTCGTCTTCTTTTCCGAGCCGTTTGCCGGCTGATGAATATGGTTGGCATGGGAATCCCCCAGTGAGAATGTCAATTGTGTTTGCATATTTTGTAAAATCTGATTTTGTTATGTCGTTAAATGATTCGGCCTTTGGCCAATAATGTTTCAATACTTTTTGCCCAAATGTATTCCATTCACAATGGAAAACATTTTCCCATCCCATCCATTCCGCGGCTAAATCAAACCCGCCAATTCCTGAAAACAACGATCCGTGTTTCATGAAACGACTTCGGTGTACTTTGTCAACTTGCCATCGAAGGTCGCATCAATCACCCCTGATTCCCCGTGCCTATTCTTTGCGATGATTAGTTCGGCATTCTCAATTGGCGGTTGTTCTTTGTCATAATAGGCCGGACGGAATGGAAACAACACAACATCCGCATCCTGTTCGATTGCACCTGATTCACGCAAATCAGACAACAACGGGCGTTTGTCGGCGCGTTCCTCCGGTTTACGGGACAACTGCGCCAATATCATCACGGTGCATTTCAATTCCTTTGCCATCAACTTCAACCCGCGTGAAATCTCTGCGATTTCTTGTTCGCGCGAATGGCTTTTGTTTACGCGAATCAATTGTATATAATCGATGATGACAAGGTCCAACCCGTGTTTCGCTTTGTGCAATTTACATTTGCCGCGGATCATCTGCAATGATGTGTCGGGGTCATCATCAATGTGGAATGTCATCGGTGGTGTATTCAGGAATTGTTGAACATTGTCAATTTCTTCTTTGTACAATGAATGATTGCGAATGCGTCCATTTGGTATTTCACCAATGAGTGATACATAGCGTTTGGCCAATTGTTCGTTTGACATCTCCAATGATAGGAACAATGCGCGGCCATTACGCAACGCGAAATCATGGGCAAATGTCAATGCAATTGCCGTCTTTCCCATGCCGGGACGACCGGCCACAACAATCATGTCACCGGCGTTGTAACCTCCAATCGCTTTGTCAAGTTTGCGCCACCCTGATGGTTTTCCGGTCAACTGGTTGCCGCGCGACATTGCATCGACAATGTTGGTCATGACATCTTTTGAAACGGCGTTGATGTCTTTCGGCTCATGGCCAATGTCAATTTGTGCTTCATCAATAATTGATTGCAATTGCGACTTTGCTTCAATCAACCCACCGTCAAAATTCAAACCAATGACCCGGTTTTTGATATTGTTTAAAACAAAATTGTATTGTAGTTCGATGACCTGATTTTTGATTGATGGCAATCCCGAACATGCGGCCGATAATTGCGCGGCCAATATTGTTTCCGCTCGATCCAAATATTTCCGAATGGTGAACGGGTTGACGGTTTCGCCTGATTCATAGACAATGCGCATCGCTTTAACTATTTTGCCCAATGATTTATTTGTAAACCATTTTGATTGAATCTTTGGCAAATGATGATGCAATTCAGAATAAAACGCTAATTGACTGATGATATATTCTTCGTTCGTCATTGTTGTTTGTAGTATTGTGCGATTGCCAATGCGTGTGTGTAATTTTCGGATTCAAATTTCAATTCCTGATTGACATACACGCGCCATTTGTCGATGTTGTTAACATTGCCCATGACAATTCGGACATGGTTTGTTTGTTCACGGATCGCATATTCAACTGTAATCGATTCGGCTTTTTCCCCCAATGTTGTTTCCCGAAATGCTTTTTTCATTGTTTTGACCCAATTTGCAGCTGGTGAACCAATTTCCGCAATGAATGTTTGCACCGGATAAGAATTGAATTGACGGTCGGTGTGTTCGATTTCAATTGTGATAATGAATGTTTTCATTGTTTTTGTTTGATTTCGTGTTTAACAACATCCCAATAAACAAACACGCCATGCGGTGTTTTTATTTGGAAATTTAATTCATTGTCGCGCATTTCTGCGATTAACTCATTGACATGAATCAACGCGCATTCAATCGCATCGCTTTTGTTTAATGAAAAAATCACATCACATTCACCCGTCACCAATTCAACTGATTCTGAATTGACAAAAAGGAATTTATTGATTAACTGGTCGGCTTTTTGTTGGGGTGTCATAATTGTTTGATTTCGTGTTTTACATTTTTCCAATATGTATACACCGACATTGGAACATTTGATTGAAAATCAAATTCGTTACATTGAATTTCTTTTACTATCTCATCAACTGCAATTAATGCGTGTTGGATTCCTTCATTGCGTTGTTGTAAGCCAACCAAAGTAAATTTGTCAATTAGGTCTTTGGCTTTTTCTTTCGGTGTCATCATTGTTGTTTTTTTATTGCTCGTTGAATTGTTTGATAAATAGTGAACATTCGTACCATGTCCCGATGAATAAATGGTTGCCGTTGAATACCACCACGGCGGTGTTTTGGTTAATTTCTTCGATCCACATCATTAGTCAAATTTTAAGGGTTTATAAAAAGATTCTTGTTTAGGTTGTTTATCATTGTTTTGTTGTTTCCATGTTCTTACGGCCGCTTTCCAATCCTTCATCGGATTTTTGCCGACTTTCCATCCATTTGATTCGTAGTAATCAACAAATCGTTGTGACATGTCATTCATGTTTAATTCGGCCATGTATTGACGCACATCATCAACCGGCGGTTTGCTGAACCTTTTTGGCTTTTTTGCTTTTTGTTCCAATACTATATTTATATCATTATCATTATCATTATCATTATCGGCATTTTTTGCATCGTTTGGCATGCGTTCGCATGCGTTCGCATCCCATCGCATGCGTGCGCTTAATGAATTGCGTTCACGGATTTTTTCGTATCGCACCAAATCGCGTTTCAATTGTTGTTTGATTGGCTCGAATGCAATTTTGGTGATGACATTATCGGTGTCGGGATTCAGGTCGTTCACATAATACAAAACATGTTTGAATAGGTGTCCGGCTTGCTCATCCGTTAATTGTTCGATTGTGTGTATAATATCGCAATACAACACAAATGATTTTTTATCCTTTGCCATCTAATTGTTTTAAATCTAATGCAACATATTGTTTGCCATCATGCCATTTTGCGATTGTCAATCCGGTCATCATTTCCCGTATTTGGCGCATGGTTCGTTTGATTGGCTTGCCCGGTTCAAACATAAAAACAATGAACAAATCAGCATTCAAACCAAAAAGGAATTCAAATGCGCTGTAATTAATAACATCGTCAATTTTCATCTTATTTGTTCCTTTAATATGGAAATACATCATGCGTTGTTTTTTGGCGTTGAAATATACAAAATCAGGCAATGACCGGATCAACCGATGAATGTTCCAAAACCCATTGATGTTCATTTCTTTTTCGTTAAACCCAACCCTTTGAACTGGCATTCCAACCGATTCCATGTAATCAACAAACCACATTTCCGACATGTTTGCGACTGTTTGGCGTTCTTTGTATGTGTTACTCGCTTTCTCCATCGCTTTCCAATTTTAAAATTTCCAACGCTTTTTTGTACAGCTGGCGCGCATGTCGGTCGGTCTTTTTCCATGATTCAAATGTGTTCACGGCGTGAATGATTGACGAATGGTCGCGCCCCAATTTGTTTCCGATTTGCTCAAATGTAAAATGATAATGACGGCGCAAAATAAATGAATACATGTGCCGAATCATTATGACATCACCTTCGCGCAATCGACCCATTATTTTTCCCGGTGTCATTGATCCGACTTCACAAAGACATTGCAACACCTGATTCATCAAATCCAACCGGCTAACGGCGTTTTCATGTTGAATGTCCAATGTTGTTTTAAATTTTACTTTGGGATAAATAATTTCATTTTTTAATGTAGCGATTTCGCGTTCGTACTGGTCACGCATTCGAATGATGTCTAATGACAACCGCGCGTTTTTGCTGCGTTCTTTGACAAATTCACGAAAATAATCTTTTGATTGCGTTGTGGCTTGTTTCATTGCTTAAAATTGTGTTTTTACCGTCTTTGTGTACCTTGACCAAAATTTTCGTTTCGGCGTCCTTAATTACGCTTAAAATGGCTTTTAATTGTGTGTTTGTGATTGTTGGTTCATCGCCAATTGCGATTTCAACCATTTCCGTGATTCTTTGCATCTTGTTTCCCTAATTTATACCCGATGACATACGCCACCAAAATGTGCAATTGTATTAATAAAATGATTTTCCAACTCATGATTCATGCGACCAAATAAACTTTTCTTTGCATCTTTTGTGGGCAAAACTGAAACCGGCATTGTAGGCCATTTGGTTTTCAATCTTTTCTTTCATCAACCAATATTCCTTTTCTGAATCCCTGAATTTTACTTTTTCAAATGCCTCCATGAATTCAATCAACTGGGCCATTGGTGTCATGACTTTATTTTCCATCCAATACATGTTTTGTTAAAAAATACGCAACTTGATTGTCAATCCATCCGGCATTTTGCGCCCGCTTAATCCATTGCGCTTTTTTCTTTTCTTCGATGTCGCGTTTATGCGCCATGATTCCATCAATATTGGAATGCGCCGCCCATTGTGAAAATACGCGCCCCCCAATTTCAATTTCACCACATTTGCGGATCAAACCATCTGATTCAAGTGATGACAAAACCGATGTCACGGTTGGATGCAATCCGAAATTGTCAATCAATGTTTTTGTGGAAACGCAATTCCATTTTTGGATTGCCACAAAGATTTTGGCGCGGTTGGTTTCAACTTTGCCTTCGTTTATTTGGCGCATGAACGCCATTATTTTTGCGCTCATTTGCCGGCCTCCTTTTTCTTTGTGCGTTGCTTTTGTTTTGCAATGCGGGCTTTTTCACGGATGGCGGCATCACGAATCATCGAATCTTCGTATTTGCGTTGAACATCCTGATACAAATTTGAAAATGTGTGCAATTTGTCGGTCAATCCGGCAATCTGCGATTTCTGCGCCATCAAATTTGATTCATTGTCAAAAATGACTTTGTTTTGTTTCCAAACGCTTTTTTCAAGGCCGCGAACTTGCGCGCGACTGGCATTGTACATCAACCACAAAATGAATGCGGTGACGCAACTGATGGTTAAAAAAATGTAAATCATTATCGTTGTTTTATTTGTTTTTGCCTTTGTACATTCTGCGTTGAACCAACATTTGCGTGAATTCATTGAATTCCGGGATGTATTCATCGCGTTCAAATTGATAGGGTTTGGCCTCCGGCATTTCGTTGAATCGCTTTGAATTCAATTTGATGCAATGCGCGCCATACATCACCGCAATGGTAATGGGCGTTAAAATGATAAGGTAGATTAAATCCATGTCGTTTTTCTTAATTGTTGATGCAATGTTAAAACACATTTTGCAAACAAAAAAACATTTGTGACATTTTTTTAAAAAATTTTCGTATTGAACGAAAAAAGGGGCAACCATCGGCGGCCGCCCCTTAAATCAACAATGATGAAACAACGATAAGTTTGGATGAATCTGCGCAAATATCGCGCATCCTTTGTTGACATTTGCAACATTGTGTATATTTGCTGAACAATGGAAAACAACGAATTAACAATCATCAACAGCAACACAACTGGTGAATCCGGTCAAGTGTTTGCCCCGGCGCAATTTGAACACGCCCAAAGAATCGCCAAATTATTGTCATCATCCGACCTTGTCCCAAATCAGTACAAAGGAAACATTGCCAACACGATGGTGGCATTGGAAATGGCGCATCGGATGAACGCATCGCCTTTGATGGTCATGCAAAATTTGCACATTATTCACGGACGACCATCATGGGGTTCATCATTTATCATCGCCTCATTAAATTCATGCGGGCGATTTGGAACGCTGCGGTTTGAATCAACACCGACATCGTGCAAGGCGGTCACAATGGATAAACAATCAGGCGCAATTTTGGAAGGCCCAACGGTGACGATGGAAATGGCAAAGTTGGAAGGATGGTTGGATAAACCCGGATCAAAATGGAAAACAATGCCCGAATTGATGTTGAAATATCGGGCGGCGGCTTTTTTTGGTCGTTTATACGCCCCCGAAATCATGATGGGGTTATATTCGGCCGATGAAGTGGTCGACATTGCAGCAAACAACGCGAAAATGGGTAAATAACCCTATTTTAACGCGAAATCGTTTGAAGTAATCAAAGTATATGTGAAGCGGTTGCCATGCAAGGCGGCCGCTTTTTTTGCTAACAACATAAACTGGTTGAAATCGGCTGTGCGTTTAAACACCTGACAACCTTCGGACCAATTGTTGACTTGAACGGAATCAACACCGGCTTTGTGAATGTTTATGCCAAACACGCCCGTTTGCGTTGCGTTCTCATTATACACGCCATCTTTGATGTCATCACGGAATACAGTCACCGGGCCACATTGTTTCAACGCTTCATATTTGCCCTGATGCAATCCAATGTGATGTGAACCGCGATATTGTCCGGGCTTCATTCGGGCCGTCCCCGCGCCATTGTCGGTGGTGATTGCCCATTCTTTGATGAACCAATTGTCCTTTTCTTTGTAGGCAACAACGATTTTGTCATCAAATGCGTTTGTGACCTTTTGCCCGGTTGCTGAATTTCGAACACCAATGATGTTCAAATTGAAATCCCCATTTTCAAAAAATGCATAACCTTTGGCGGCCATTGTGCGTTTCAAATCTGCAATTGTAATCATAACAATACAAAGATAATTAAACCAACGCCCAATGCAATTGTCACTTTGCGCAGCTGGTAAAATCGTTCGTCACGCTTTTTGATTTCATCCAACAATTTGTTTGTGATCCGTTCTTGTTGTGCGATGACCTCGGAATCAATTTTGCGATATTCCCGGCACAACGCCAATTGTTCGCGCGCCTCCGCGCCTTTTAATAAATATAAATTATTTTCCGCAACTGTCAAGGAATCGATGCATTGCGATGATGCGGCGTGTGGCTGCGCAACTTGTATCGCCATGATAAGCCACAAAAAGTGTTTCATATTTGCTTTGAATAAGTATTTGCGTGTCATGTAATGTTTGGTATTTCTTTTTGATGATTTCCAATGTGTCGAATTCTTTTTGAACAACCCTGATGGCCGGGCCATGAACAACATTGGTTTGTTTTGGAACTGCAAATTGAAGGTATGCAAAACCACCAACAAATAACAACACCAACAACAAAATGGTCAAATCAACTTTCCGCATCGTTTTTGGTGTTTGCAAATTTGTCGATGGATGTGAATCCCAAACAACAAATCACAATCCATTCAACCGCTTCAACCAATTCTTTGGATGGCGCGATGTCTTGGGGTGACAACGAATTGTGGGCCATTGTCCCAAACAAAATGAATGATCCGACAATTCCAACAAATCGTTTGGAACTGAATTCGCCTTTGTCGCCCTGAAATATTTGAAAAATCTTTTTCATCTGCCTTGACCGCGATATTTTTTTGCGGGTTTATTATTCTTTGAGTGAACACCTTTGTTTTTGCGCTTTGGCTTTGGTTGCCAACTCACGCCGGATGATGTTTTTGCCTTTGCCATTATTTTAAGCCGTTTAATTTTAACATGTTGTTGATTGATGCGGTGTCCATGCCAACCAATCCGGTGTCAACGCCCATGAACAACATCGTTGATGTCATCGCCTCGATTTTTGTTTCAGCGGTTGCAACGGCTTCTTTCAATTCGGCCTTTTCGGCAACTTTGTTTTCAACCAATTGTTCGCCTTGCTTCTTTGCAGCGGAAACAACATTGGATGCCATTTTCATGTTGTTTTCAACGCGCTTCAACATTTGTTCGATTTCGTCCACATTGGGCGTGTTTACAGCCCCGACCGGGTAAATCATTTCTAATGTCAAAATGATGGCAACAAAGGCCGTTAAAATCGTTTTCATAACTTTTTAACGGTGTTAATGATGCGCAATTCTGTAATTGCTGCGCTCAATGCTGAATCCGATTTTTTCAACGCCAAAGACATCCGGTCAACTTTCAAATCTAATTGGTCGATTTTTTGGTTGGCCTTTTCTATTTGTTCGGTGTACGAACTTTTGACATCGTAGTATAAATATGAAACGGCCGCCAACATGCAAAATGCCACCGCGGCCACCGGGTTTTTCTTGAACTGGTCAAACGAAACGGGCAATGCGTTTGCGTTAACTTGCTTTTTTACTGTCATTTGATGCGATTGATTTTTTTACTGTAATAAACCACCGCCAACAAACCCGAAATAAGACCAACAATGCCCACCACAAAGGTAAGGATTGGCTGATAAGTTTGCGTGAAGGTGATAATTGCTGAACTGCCTGAAATGGCCGTGGCAATCGCCGCCGTGGTGTCATTATTAAATTTGTTCATTTGGTGTTGGGATTACGCAAAAAGGTGAATCGGGGAATTTCTCACAATACCCTTTTAAATAAAGTGAATCATCCCCACTAAAAGTATGAATCCCCATTGGGTCTGGCCATACCTCATACGGAGTAAACTCCACGGGAACCTCTGAATAGAAAAGAATGTCAACCGCCCACTTGTCCGACTGCTTAACGCATACGGGTTTGTCATCAACTTGCCCCCACTCCAAACAAATAAATCCAATTTCAACAACTGCGCAATCTTTCCAACTTGTCACGGTTTCCCCGCTTGGCGTGGTTGTGGTTTGTTGTATGTCTTTTTGAAGTGTTGCCCATTCGGTAGGGGTGAACTCGAATTTAGAAAATTTCATTTTATAAGGTTGTTAATGCGATGCATTCTGCATCTGTTAATGATGTTTTGAAATTAACTATTTGTTTAATTTGGAAATCTAAGTATGGAGTACCCGCCTCTGAACCTAAATAAACTGCAGTCAAAGAAAGTGGAACGCTTCCGCTTGTATCTGAACCTATTAAAACCCCGTTTTGAAATAATCTAAAATCATTGTTTTTGTAAGTTACTGCAATTTTTCTATTTTGCCCATAGGTGTACGAACTGCCAATGATTACTGCTTGGGTTACACCGCCAGAACTTGCAACTAACAAAGGCGCGCCCGTACTTCCGATTTCAATTTGAACCCTATTTGCGTTTGTCGTGTCGCTTAATTGAAAAGGTACTGTCGATGCTGCGCCAAGTTGTGCGCCTTCAAAAAACAATGTTCCCTCCGTCTGCCCTATCAAACTACTTATCCCCGTCTTAAAACAAGCATCCGCAACCCTTGTGGCACTTGCTGATGTGGTTGGGATGTAGGATGTGACATAACTTGACGCTTCACACTGAAATCCCCAAACATAAACTTGTTTATTGCTTCCCGTGTAGGTTTCGCTTCCCGTGTCATCGGCTAAACCAATACGGAAGTTTGGCGAACCACTTGCCGCCATTGTGCGAGTATAAACAATTCTATACCATCCGTTTCCAACACTTGTAATTGATGCCGTGACATCGCCCGTTGAACCTAAAATTGTACCATTTTGAATGTCGTAATCAACATATTGTGATGTAGAACCATTGTAAATGTTTACCGTCATATATTGACGGCTTATGTATTTGGCATAAAACGAAATTGTATACGCCGTACTATTTGCAAAGGTTATACCTTGATAAATCCAATGTTGTGTACTTGATGCCGTGCCATCATCCAAAAGGTCTGCATTTTGTGTGCCGTCTGGGCTTATGCCTTGATTTGCGGTAATTGTCAAATTGTTAGAAGCCCACGCACCATTGTCTACTTGTTCAGAATAAAGCAAAATATTCGTTGATTGTTTCTCCAACAACAAACTCGGACACCCGCCCCCGCCATTTTGGTAGGTTAGGCGTGGTACATTTAAGCGGTCGGTAGTGGGGAAATAGGGTTTTGCGGTTGAGCCGATGTTTA
>Ga0208783_10000475_pt1 | contig 24840 bp, 22 predicted proteins | sample DEB19_08_DNA_2_FD_184529 | JGI IMG/M metagenome (GOLD analysis project Ga0208783, IMG submission 184529) | Aqueous microbial communities from the Delaware River and Bay under freshwater to marine salinity gradient to study organic matter... | ecosystem: Environmental > Aquatic > Marine >...
TTACAACTTCAACAATTGCTACACTTAGAAATACAAATACTATTGCTACAAATGTTTCTAGTGCAACGCTAAATCTGTCAACTGGACTTACTTCTGCTAGTGCTCAAATTACTAATCTTAATATCACAACAGCAACAATTCCTACCCTGTTAACAACAAATGCTATTGCTACAAATATTACAACTGGAAAATTGATATTAAATTCAACAGAAATCGCATTAGGTTCAAGTGCAGGTGCAACATCTCAAGGTGCAAATGCAGTTGCAATAGGTATTGAAGCAGGTGAAATTTCACAAGGAAATCGTTCAGTTGCTGTTGGTAAATTTTCAGGTTATTCACGTCAAGGCGCAGAATCAATTGCCATTGGTAACTATGCAGGGTTTCAAAGTCAAAGCTTTAACTCTGTTGCTGTTGGTGCTTTGTCAGGTAATCAAAGTCAAGGTTCAACTGCTGTAGCAGTAGGTAATGAAGCAGCTTATATTTTACAAGGTCAAAATGCAGTTGCCATTGGTGTATACGCAGGTTATCAAAATCAAGGAACTTCTGGTACTGCAATTGGTAATTCTGCAGCTTATGATAGACAAGGAAACAGTGCTATTGCTATTGGAGATAATGCAGCTTACACTTACCAAGGTGCAAATGCGATTGCAATAGGTACTGAAGCAGGTAAAAATTCACAAGGTAATTATGCAGTTGCAATAGGTGCAAGTGCAGGTAATACATTACAAGGTGCTTATGCAGTTGCTATTGGTAATATTGCAGGTCAAACAAATCAACACGTCAATTCTATTATTCTTAACGCTAATTCATCAGCATTAAATTCAGGTACAGCAGGTGCATTTTATGTTAGTTCTGTAAGAAATGTAACACAAGCGAATTTATTAGCGTATAACACTACACTAAAAGAAGTAACATATTTTTCATTATCCGATATAACTACAACAAATCTTGTTGCTACAAATGTTTCTAGTGCAACTCTAACTCTTTCTACAGGAATTACTTCCTCTAGTGCTCAAATTACTAATCTTAACGTTACCACTTCAACTATTCCTACCCTGTTAACAACAAACGTGGTTGCTACAAATATTTCTAGTGGAACTCTTTCTGCAACCACTTTTACCGGAGGATCTATATCACTTTCTGGAAATTTAAACGTCGCTGGTACTTTAACTACTGTTAATATCACATCTACAAATCTTGTTAATACAAATGTTAGTGCTGGAATTGTTGTTGCAAGCACTTTACTTTCAGCTACTGGAAATTCAAATACTATAGGAAATATTTTTACAACAGGAGGAAATGTAGGTATTGGTACTACTGCTCCTACTTACACTCTAGATATAACTGGTACTTGTGATGTTTCAACAAGTATAACTACGGCTGCACTTTATTCAACAAATATTACATCGATAAATATAGTTGCTACAAATGTTTCTAGTGCAACGCTAAATCTGTCCACTGGAATCACTTCCTCTAGTGCTCAAATTACTAATGAAAACGTTACAACTTCAACAATTGCTACACTTAGAAATACAAATACTATTGCTACAAATGTTTCTAGTGCAACGCTAAATCTGTCAACTGGACTTACTTCTGCTAGTGCTCAAATTACTAATCTTAACGTTACAACTTCAACAATTGCTACACTTAGAAATACAAATGCTATTGCTACAAATATAAGTTCTGCTACACTAACACTTTCAACTGGACTTACCTCGGCTAATGTTCAAATTACAAATGCTAATGTCACAACTGCAACAATTCCAACACTATTAAATACAAACTCTGTTTCTACAAATATATCAAGTGCAACGCTAACCCTTTCTACAGGAATCACTTCCGCTAGTGCTGAAATTACTAATCTTAACGTTACAACTTCAACAATTGCTACACTTAGAAATACAAATACTATTGCTACAAATGTTTCTAGTGCAACGCTAAATCTGTCTACTGGACTTACTTCTGCTAGTGCTCAAATTACTAATCTTAACGTTACCACTTCAACTATTCCTACCCTATTAACAACAAATGCTGTTGCTACAAATATTTCTAGTGCGACATTAAATATTACGAATATAAATCATGGTGTTTCTAATACTTATTCTGGTTCTGCTACAGCTGGTAATAATATAGCTATACCAACAAATGTATCTGGTCTTGTGTTTACTACATATAGTTTTACGGCTAAAGTAGTAGTTCTTGTAAATGGAAGTAATAAATATGAATATTTTAATATTGACGGTATTAATACTGGTACTGGTTGGATAATATATTACGATAGTGTAGGTGATACTTCAGGTCTTACATTTAGTATTACAGCTGGGGGACAAATACAATATATATCAACAAATAATGTTGGATGGACTTCTACTAATATTCGATATCATGTTGTTCAATTTTAAACATTAAAGGTTCGAACTAGCCAAGTTACACTTTAGACGAAGTTTTAGATCAAATAGTAATGATGTGAAAAATTTCGTTATAGGAAGTGCTAAATGGTTAGATAGAACTATTCATTACGTAGAATGGGAAATTTCCTAAATTTCTATGTTTTTAATAAAAAATCATATACTACCCCATATGATTTTTTATTTATCGTCACAAAAATGTAAAAAAATATTTTTTATTAATGGTTTTATGGTTTGATTTTCTATAGAAATTTTACTAGTTTTTTAGTTATCTATTTTGAAAATTGTTATTTAATGTAAAAAAACTGGGATATACTGGCCAAACTACATCAAATGGACATTTATAATTTTGAGGTATATCACGCAATGTTTGACGATAATTTATACATTCTTGTCTATAAATTTCATTTAAAGGATAATCCATCATTAAATAAAAATCAGTTTGGTGTAATAATTCATTGCGTTGTAAACGTATTCCTTTCCAAGTTTTATTTTCAACATCGATTTTATCATCATAATTTACATATAAATAAATCGTTTCATCTTGTTTTCCTGCTTTAATAACAGATATATAATTTAATAATTCATCAGGAATTTTTACATGTTCGTATAAATCTTCAGTATAATAACTAGATAACTCTAAACATGGTTCCACTGAATCATACACATAATGCGTTGTTAAATTTTCTTTATTCACAATTATATACATTATAATAAAATTATATTCTTATTTCTTTAAATCAAATAATTATGGTTTAAAATTTATTAATATATACATTTATATACATTTATATACATTTATACAATTATTTCTTAAAAACGTGTTTTTCAGTCATTTTCCAAATGTTCGTTTGATTTTGATGAATTTTTTTTAAAAAAATCGATTTGCAGTTTGATTTTTTTTTGAAAATTTTTTTGAAAAATGCAATTTTTCAGAATTTTTACGTTTATGGTTTCATTTTTAAAGAAAAAAAGTCGAAAAATCGATTTGCAGTTTGATTTTTTTTTAAAAAATTTTTTGAGACCATAATTTTTAAAATTTTCTAAAAAACGCCAAAATCAAATAGCTTTTTGAAGTTTTTTAGAAAATTTTGAAAAAAAAATTTTGATTTTTGACTTTTACAAAAGAGTATCAATTATGGTGTGATTTCTTGTGGTGTAACCTTAATTTTTTGTTAAGAAATTAAGGATTTTTTTTAAAATTTTTTGAATTTTTTTTGAGACGATGAAAAATTCACTTTTCAAAAAAGTACTTTTTTCAAACGACAAATAAGAAAAATCAGTAAAAAAGAGTCGTTTTTTGACTTTTAAAAAAAGGTATCAATTATGGTCTGATTTCATGCGGTGTAACCTTAATTTTTTGTTAAGAAAATTTGCAAAAAATATGAAAAAAAATTTTCCCTCGATGATTTTTAGACTTTTCAAAACTCATCAGTTTGCGACCGACATGTGAACTTTTTTGACAAGAAATTGAACTTTTCGAAAAAGAGGTGTTTACCGTCTTAAAAATGGGATTTTTTTATCAAAAAAACATTAAGAAAATTTGCAAATTTTGTTTTTCAAAAAATGAAAAAAATGTTTTATTCATTTTGTGCTTTGTATGTATTTCTACTGTTAAAATTTCTTTAAAAAAATCTTAAAAAATTAAAAAAAATAACATGAGACCATAAAGTATGGTGTGTACACCAAACTCACCAAAAACTCGTCAAAACTCGCCAAATATGGTCGTGTCCACCAAACTCGCCAAATTCGGGTAAAGTCCAGGGAAATCGATTTTGAAAAAAAAATTAAAAATTAAAATTTTGAAAAAAAATAAATTTATAGAAAAGTTTCCAGAAATTGGCGTGTTTGGTGGACACGACCATATTTGGCGAGTTTTGGTGAAATTTGGTGAGTTTGGTGAACACACCATACTTTATGGTTTGAATGTAAAAATATGTAAAAAAACTAAAAATACGTGTCTGCCAAAAAATATTTGGTGAGTCAATTATTTAATAATATTTATGGAACTTATGAAGATCCATTATTTAAGGCAAAGGATATAGGTGATTTCTTAGAAATAAAAGATATTTTATCAACAGTAAAAGATTTAGATGATGATGAAAAAGGGGTCGGATATTATCCGACCCCTGGTGGTAACAAAATATATTTGGTGGTGATGTCAGTTTAACTGACGCCATCTGCGAATTTATTTTAATTTAAAAATAACAGTATTATTATTATTATAATAAATAATGTTCGATATATTTAAAAGTCATAATAAACAAGAAAATCAAATTGTAAATGTACAAAATATAAACAATGTAGATAATAATTTAGTAATTAAATTAAAACAACATTTTTCAGATGAAGAACAACAATTATACGTTACAAATTTATATATGTATATGAATTATCACGCAACTAATGATTATCCAATAAATTTAGACCATGTGTTTAAAATGATAGGATTTGCAAACAAGGGTAATGCAATGAAGACCATAAAAAGCAATTTTGTAGAAAATGAAGATTACAAAAAGCTGCTTTTCCGTACGGAAAAGCAGGTTGTAAATGGAAGGGATTTAGAAGGTGCAGGAATGAATCAAGAAACAGTGATGTTAAATATAGATACATTTAAAAATTTATGTATGATAGCGAAAACAGATCAAGGTAAGAAAATTCGTAAATATTATGTGAAATTAGAAAATATTTATAATGAATTAATGAAAGAGCAATTTGAACAGCAAAAAATAAAAACACAACGACTTCTAGAAGAAAAAGAGTTACAATTGCAAGAAAAAGAACTAGAGTTAGTGAAATATAAAGAAAAAGTATATGAAGAAATTGAGAAAACTGGACATATTTACGTGATAAAGACTGATGGTGGAACAAAAGTGGGTAAAACAAAAGATGCTGTTAAAAAGAGAATCAAGGGTCTTCAAACAGGTAATATGAATGACATCCAAGTATTACTTGATTTTAAAACGAGTAATGCAGATTTATTAGAACGAACAGTTCATTATATTTTAGAGAGATATAGGTGTAATAGTAACAGAGAATTTTTCGATTGTGATGTAGAGTTTATAAAAACAGTAGTTGAAACAGTTGGAAAAGTAGTAGATACGTTAAAATCATGTTATCAAAATATCAGTAAAGAACAAATCTTAACTAAATTATCAGAAAATGGTATAAAGATAAATTTAGAAATAAACAGTGAAACTGAAGATGAAAAAGGGGTAGGATATTATCCTACCCCTGGTGGTGAAAAAACTTTTGTAAATGAAGAAAAAGAAGAAAGTGAGCTATATAATTGGTTAAATAATAACATAGAATTAGATAAGAATGGTATTTTGAAGTTAAAAAAGATATGTGAATTATATTTGGATATGGATAATGTTTATCCAAAATTATCAAATAAAATAAGATTAGAAATAGAAAATTGGATAAAAACTAAATTTAAACATCTTAATTTTCAATATAAAGATTCATATTTGAACGGTGAGCGTTATAGAGGGTGGGTTGGTTTAAAATTAAAATGAGTATTAGTATAAAAATAAAATCTAAGTATATAATAATGTTGTTATCAGTATTATATATATCATATATGAAAAAAGAATATGATAAAGAAGAATTAGATGAATTAATGAGTAAATTTTATTTAAATAATTTGAAATATGATATATCTGGATTATTGTTATATAGTGAGAGAAACGTGATACAATATATTGAGGGTGAAAAGGATAATATTGAGAAATTGTATGATAATATAAAGAATGATACAATACATAAACTTGTATTTTTATTACATAAAAAAGAAATACAAAAGAGATTGTTTACAGAATGGAAGGCTAATGTTAAATATATAGAGTATAATAAATTTAGAGATTTTGTTGATTGTATTGAGACTATAAATGATGAGAAAATAAGTGTTTTATTTTATTCATTTTTGAGAACAAATAGATTATTAGATAAGTATTAGTTTTTAATTACGATATCTTCAAATTTAATACCGATTGTTTCATCGACTAGATAGCAAAATACACCTAATTTTCCAACTAAATCTATATTATATGTTCTATCATCATAAAATATAGCTTCATCTGGTGTACAATTTAGTTTTTCAAGTATACTAGATACCATAATGTCTTTATCTTTAGGATATTCGCATACAAACATGTCAAAACAGTGATAGATTTCTGGGTATCTTGAATGAAAAAATGATTTTGCGTAAATATTATGTGAAGCCATTGCTATTAATTTACCTTGTGATTTTAACTCGAGGATTTTTTTTATAATATAATGATTGTATGTTCTTTTATTTTCGTGACTACTATTGATATATAAGGTTTCATCATAATCAAAAATGTGTAAACGTTTATCAAGATATGTTTGTATTGTCATATTTTAATAAAAAAGTGATGTATATTCTATTCAATTTTTTAAAAGTTTATTTTTTAAATGTATTCTTTAGCAATTTTTCCTAAATAAGTGTCGATATGGGATGCATATTGAGGACATGATTTAACTAGAAATTGTGTTGATTGATCTTGTACATCGATTATTTTTTTTGAAATGTATTCTTTAGCAATTTTTCCTAAATAAGTGTCGATATGGGATGCATATTGAGGACATGATTTAACTAGAAATTGTGTTGATTGATCTTGTACATCGATTATTTTTTTTTGAAATGTAATGATATTTATTCCGGTTGCTCGTTGTATATCTATATCTGAGAAAGAATCTTTTAGTGCCCATAAATAACCAGCTGCATAATTAGCATGTAAAACAGCAACTATAGGACTTTTATCTTGTAAACTTGCAGCAGCCCATCTTGCTGAACCTCTTAATATAGTATTTATTATATTATAGTGTTTTTGTGTTTTTACAAATGTAATATTATGTACAATAAAAAAAATAAAAATAACAAAAAGTATAAAAAATATATAATTCATATAATATATAAATTATATAATAAATTAATGTAATTACAAATTAAATATCATCGCGTATTTTTAATTCTAACCACCCTTTATAACGTTCTCCATTATAACTTGAAATTTTATATTGATAGTTAATATTTTTATGTTTTTCTTTTATCCATTTTTCTATTTCTCGTTTATATTTATTTGATGAACTTGAATGAATGTTTGTTTTTCCAGTATATAATTGACAGATATCTTTTAGTTTTAAAATGCCATCTTTATGTTGTTCTATATTTTCGTCCATCCAGTTATAAAAATCATTATTTCCTTGACGATATTCGTTAGTTTTGACTTGAACTTCGAGTGGTTCTTTAACATCCATAAAGTAGTAATCTAATAATATTTTTATAAATGTTTGTCGCCAAGTGATATCTTCTCTCATTCTTGATGGAAGTGTTCTATCTATTTTATATTCATTAGGTTCTTTTGGTTCATCTACGAATCTAGATGGAAAGTCTATGACTCTAATACGTCTCCATAAAGCAGTGTCTTCACCTTTAATTTCAGGGAGTTCATTACATGCCAAGAAAAGTTTTGCTTCCATAACAAAGCTCATTGCTTCTTGATAAAGTCCTCTTGCTACAATTTCTTCACTACCAGTTAGTTCTTTTAAAAGACCAATGTTGATTTTTTCGCCGTCTTCTGGTTCACTTAAAAAGGCAAAACGTTTATGCATTAATTTAATTTTTTCAGTGTTAGCTTCGTTTGCATTATTACGTTTTCTGGTTAACAATGTGACTTCGACTTTTTCACCAAAGTCGCCCATGGCTAATTTCATAAGGTTGAGCAGTTGACTTTTACCATTAGCACCAGTATCACCGATAAACATTAAAAAATATGTATTAGGGATGTCGCCATTAAGACATTCGCTCATTTTTTTGAGGACGTAGTCTCTGACATCTTTATTAGGTAATACTTGTTCTAAAAAAGTTCTTACTTCTGGATTTTCAGTGGTTTGGTAGTCGTAGTTTACGGTTAAATTGATATAGTCGTCTTTTTTTGTTCGTCTAAAGGTATTTTCTAAGAGATCAAATACGCCGTTTGTGAATGGTATAAGATGTTTTTTGCTATTAAGATTAGTGACAAATAATTCGTCATTGTTATATATTTTAGCGCCTTTTATGATATCATCTTGGTAACCTGGTTTATGGAATTTATTAATTAAGCTTTTGATATTTTTATTTAAATTGATGGTTGTTTCGTCTGTATATTTAGTATCATAATATGTTTTAATTTTGTCAAACATTTTGGATAAGTCGATGATACATTTTTTCATTTCGATGTTGTCATTATCACAGCGCCATATGGAGCTATTAAAAAAGTACCAATTATTGCGTGAGTAAACAAAGTCTTTATTGATAGTGAATAAGAGTTTTGAAATCATTGTTATTTTATGTCCGTCTAATACTTGATTGATTATATTAGTGACTTCTTTGTTTTTAAAGATATTATTATCTAGTTTGATGTCGCAACTAAAGTCTTGTTCGCCAGTGTTATTATAAATATTTATGATATTATTGATGGTACCATGGTTAATAAGTTGATTATAGTTCATCCAGAAATTATTAAGGTGTTTATATCTGTCATCTAATGGAATGACTTGATTTTTAGGGAAAACGGATGAGCAGACTTTGCATTTTAAACAATATCCATTATCGCTGATTTGGTGTTCGACATTACATTCAGGGCATTTTCCTTTAAGAATTCCTACTAAGCTTTTATCTGCAACGTTTCCTCTGAAAATCATTTCTTTTTTATCAAAAAGGACGTCTTTGACGCCATTGTCGAAATTGTCATTGATATAGTTTTTACATTCTATAATAGCATGATCGATTAAGTCAAGTTCTTGTTGATTAATTTTTAGGCATTTTTTAATAATTTCATTAAGTTCTTTGGGGTAATTTTCTAAACGTATTTCATTATATTTATCTTCATTACATTCTGTATTATGGCATTTTTGTTTAGAACTGGATGTGTCTATGATAATATATTGATTATTGCCTCGGTGTTCTCGGTCTAGAAATGGGCAGTATTTTTCGATTAGGGCTACGACGATACAATTGTGTATTTTATCAATAAAAACGTCTCTGATTCTATTAGGGAAATGATGATATTCTTTTTGTACAAATTTGCATATTGTTGTTTTATCGTCGTGATTAAGGTCTTCTGGTATGTTAACTACTTCATTTAGATCGTTTAGATTAATATTTATTATTTCTTCTGTTATATTTGTATTATTGTTATTTAGATTTTCATTGAATAGAATAAAATGTTCTGGTTGATAACAAATAAAAGTTTCTAGATCATGGAAATTATCGCTTAAATCGCATTTAACAAGTGGTCGATTTTCGTTAGATTTGCTGCTGTAAATTGTTCTAAACAGTCCTTCTCTGTATACACTGGGGTCGATGATGTATTTTTTATTAGTATCGCGTATTGAGCCAAAATTAAATAGTTTGTACATATTTTTTAATACGGAGACATTTTCAAATAAAATTGGTGTGTTTGTGTGGTCTGTTATTTTAAAGATAATATGAAATGATTTTTTTTTATCAGTATCGTGTGATTCTAAGATGATTGTACGGATGTTGTAACTAGGTCCGAGATGATTTGTTATTTGATTAATGATGATATCAATGAGTGAATTTGTGTCGTCGAAATAAATGGATGATTGATTATAAATTTCGATATCAAAAAATAAATTAACAGGGGATTTAGAGGAGATATATTCATAATAATCTTTAGTTTCGCTTAGTAGGATTAAGTTTAAGAATTCTTGGTAATCATTGAGAATAAAATAGTTTGTGATGTTTTTGTTACAAAGTATATTATGTTCATTTAAATGTTTTATTGCACTAGATTTTATTTTATAATATTTTATATCGAAATCAGACATATATTACTTTAATTAAGTAAATTAATTTTAAATTTAAAATGTAATTTAAAAAAAAATGAAAATTAATATAAAATAGATATTGATAATTAAGTATGACGATTTTAGAGAAAAACATTGAGATAGATGAAATTATTAAAATAAAAAAATGTATAAAAGAAAGAAATCAAGATATATTGATAGAAAAAAATTTTGATTTATTGGAAACATTTTTAATTAAATATGGGTATTTGTTAGATAAAAAGGAGATGACAGATTTAATGAGAAAGATAAAAAAGAATAATGTACCAAATAGATATATTTAGATTATTAAGTTTATTATTTAAAAATTTATTATTAATGTAAATTATTAATGAGTAATTTTTTAAATAATTTTGTAAATAGTACTAGATTATTCAAGACATTTATGGTTGTGAATACAAGTTTAGGGATGTATGGATTTTCGAGGGGTTATAGGGCGGAGACTAAATATGATAGGGAATCAAAATATGATAAATTGATATCGGAAAGATTATTAAATGGTGGGTTAAATAGTATATTTTATATGATTCCACCATGGAATGTATATTATGTTACAAAAATGTTAAATAGAGTTGAAATAGAAAATAAGAAATTAGATAAAGAGTTGTATAAAAAAGAGTATGAGGAAGTAGTTGGAGAGTGTGAACATACATTTTAGAATGATATTAATTAATAAAAAATGAATTAATTTATATATTTTTAATAAATTAATTGAGGTATGAATAAAATAATAAAAAATGTTATAAATTATACTTGTAGAAATACAGAACAATTGGGTATAATGGTAGAAAAGGAGATATGTAATATAACTAGAACGAAATTTAATACAAAAAGAAAGTATATTGATATTCCAGGAGAGATATCTGAAGATATAAATAATACTATAGGTAATGAGTTAAAGAGGATGAAAATAAAACATGCTGGGCATTTAAATAAGGAATATGATTTTATAAATAATAAGAATGAGACGTTATCTATAAAGACGATAATGTCAGGGAATAAGATATGTCCTCAGACGATAGGTCAATGTAGTTTAAGAAGTTTAGATAATAAATTGGTATTAAATATAAAAGATAAACGTAGTTTTAAAAATTTTTTTTTAGAAAATAAATGGATGATGATTGAAGAATATTTAAAGGCATTATTTTGTTGTGATACAATGGTTATTTTTAAATTTCATATGGGTATTATTTATATTATAGAAAAAACGGGTGATATAATAGAATTTAATAATAAAGAAAAATTAAATGAAATTTTTGATACTTCAAAGGATATTAATAGTTGGAATGAGTCAAATACTGTTTATTATATATCGAAAAATAATAAAAGTAAAAGTAATAAAAATAATAAAAATGGTGGTAAAAAGTTGTCTTTAGGTGAGATTCAGATACATAATAATAGGGATTGTATTAAATTTAGGTTTAATGTGGATGTTTTAGTGGATATGATAAATAGGGGTGAAATAAAGAATTTAAAAATAAAGGTTTATAATTTAAAGAACAGATATAATTTTAAAGTAGATAAAATGGCGAGGGGAGAATTATGTTTTCGTAGTTTTAATTATATAGGTAGTAAGATGAAGTTGTTAGATTTTATAGAGTTAAAGATAAAGGAGTATACTGGTAAAAATTTAGGTGAAATTAGTTCATTTGCGGATATTTTTAGTGGAACAGGTGTTGTTGCGTATCATAGTTTAAAACGTGGGTGTAAAAAGATATTAACAAATGATATTCAGCATTATGCATATGTGGTATCATCTGTATGGACGACGAAAAATATAGATGTAGAAAAGGTGAAAGGATTATTACAAGAGATAAATAGTGATAATGAGAGATTAAATTTAGATGATATTAGTGTTACAGAGAAGGAATTTATATATAATAATTATACAGAAGCGTCAAGAGAAAAGAGGATGTATTTGACAAAGTTGAATGGGTATAAAGTGGATAAGACGAGACAACGTTTGGATGATTTATTAAACGGTGAGATTATAAATAATGATGAGTTTAATTTGATGTTAAAAATTTTATTGTATGCTGTAACTGGGGTGAGTAATATAGCGAGTGTGTATGGTGCGTATTTAAAAAGTTATAAGGCGTGTTCTTTAAAAGATTTAAAGTTGGATGTATCGTTAATTAATAGTATGATAAAAGATGATTCTATAGAGCATAATGGTTATAATATGAATGTGACGGATTTATTAGAGGAAAGGTCATTATCGGAATATGAGGTGGTGTATATAGATCCGCCGTATGTTGCGAATAGGGGTTATCATGATAATTATCATTTATTGGAGACGATTAGTAGATATGATTATCCAAAGATTAAGGGTAAGACTGGTTTAAGAGATGAAACAAGAACAAAATCTAAGTTTTGTTCAAAGAGGGATGCATTGGGGGAGTTTAAAATGATATTAAGTAAAATTAAATCAAAGTATATTTTTATTAGTTATTCGTCGGAGAGTGTAGTTAGTAAGGATAAGATGATAGAAATATTAAAGGAGAATTGGAGTGAAGTGAGATGTTATGAACAGAATTATCAGAGATTTAAGTCTAATAAGAATAGTAATGAGAAGCAGTCTAAAAATGTGGTGGAATATTTGTTTTGTGGGAAGAATGGAAATTATTGAATAATTTTTTTATTTTGTAATAATATAATGTTGTATTATAAAATAAAATATTATTGTGATGAAATGATGAAAGACATAAAGGCTTTTTTTAATAAAGTTATGAATTGTTGTAAAAGGGATGAGGAGGAAGAAGATAGGAGAAGATTATTGGCTATAGAAAGGTTATGGGAATTATGATTTAATTATGGTATGTTTTTGATATAAATAATTGAATATTTTTTTGTTTTGTTATATTATAGATGTTTTAAAATGAAGTGGTTATTATTTACGAATATGGAGACAGATATGAAAAATAATGTAACAAGAATGAGATTTTGTTTAACAGATTATAGATTTAATAGATTGGTGTTTATAAAGGATTATGGTATAGATGATGAAAATACGATAGGAGTTATAGAAAATGAAATAATAAGAGGTTTAAATGATAATGTGGCGTTAAAGGACAATGTATATTTAGTTTGTAATTTGAAGTCATCGTTAGTTAATGATATTAAGATAATAAATAAAAATATGTTAAAGTTGGATAAAAGAATTAAGGAGACAATAGATTTGTCGAGTTTTTGTATATTAATGGATATGTATAATTTGGATATTGAAAATAAGAATAATAATAAAAATATTGAATCTTGTCTTTATGGAGTATATGGTGTTGATATGATTTTTAATGGTATGGATTATATAAAAAACGATGTTGTTTTTTGAAATATTTAATTAAATAGATTAATGGATTTAATTAAATATTAAGTATTACATTAAAAATGTGCGTTTGGGATCTAATTTCATTATAATACTTAAAAGAATGTCTTGTCCAATTGGTTCAGATAATTTAATAAAATTGTGAATAAAGGCTTGTAATTTATGTTTTGGAGAAATAGTTTTAGAAGTTAAAAGTGTTGTGAATTCTTTTATTGGAGATGTAGTAATTGGTGATTCTTTTTGTTCGAATATTGCAAATTCGTTTGTAACGATTGGTGTGATATAGCAAATTTTATCGTCTTTAATGACATTGTTGAATTTATCAATTAGGAATATTAAGTATTTTGTATTTTTAATTTTAAGTTGTCGATTGAGTGTTCCAAATAGATCTAATGGGATAGTTTCAGTATTTAGAAATATTAAATATGTGATGATATCTATATTAGTTTCAAAGATTTTATTAATATATTTTTTATCTGGTGTTGTTAATTCTAATATGGATCTTCTACGATTAGCTTTATGTAATGATTTAAAGACAATTAGTAAATGTTTAAAAATATGATCTAGGAATTGTACTATATATATAACTTCTGGGTACATAAAAGTTACATAATAATTAGAGTATAGTGAAAAGTTGTATATGTTTTCTAATTTTTTATTTTTAGCCAAGTCGAGAGCGATTGTAAAGGAATCTTCATGTTCTACTGGATTATTGAAATTTTTGATTGTATTTTTTTCAAAGTGGAATTGTAAAAGAGTGATAAGTAAATTTTCAAATGATTTATTTGTTTCTGGAAGTTTATAGTATGTTTGAAAAGAATTGATGAGGATATCCATATTAAATTATATAAATAAAAAAAATATAATTAATTTTTGTAGAATATATTATTGTGGTAGTGGGAATTTGGAGCAATATGTTGCTACTTTATGTTTAATAAAGTTGATATCATTAATAAAGAGGTGTGAAGTTTTCATAAAGTCGACGAGTTTGTTGGATGGTGATTGTATTTGTATATTAGTGATTAGATTACATATATCATTAATGATATTTGCTACGAAATTGAAATCGTTTTCAGTGAAGCCTCGTGTTGTCATTGCTGGTGTGCCTAAACGTATACCGCTGGGGTTGAGTGCTGATTTATCTGTTGCAATGGTGTTTTTATTGACAGAAACATGGCACATTTCTGCGATTTTTTCGAATTTACTACCTGTGATGCCTTTATTTTTGAGGTTAACTAGTACGATGTGATTGTCGGTGCCGTTGGTGATGACATGAAATCCTAGATTAATTAATTTAGAAGATAAGTATTTAGCATTATTGATGACTTGTTGTGAATAAGATTTGAATTCTGGTGTGTTAACTTGATCGAGTGCTACAGCGATAGCAGAAATGGTGTTATTATGTGGACCGCCTTGAGAGCTAGGAAAGACGGCAAAGTCGATTTGGTCTTGGAGGTGTTTTTTAAAAAAGATTAATGCTGCTCGTGGTCCGCGGAGTGTTTTATGTGTTGTGGTGGTTACGATGTCGCAGTATTCGAATGGGTTATTTAGTAATTTAGAGGCAACGAGTCCGCTAATATGTGCAATATCAGCCATAAGAAATGATCCGTGTTTATCGGCTATTTGTCTAAAACGTTTATAATCAAAGTCACGTGGGTAAGCGCTAGCGCCGACGATGATTAAGTGTGGTTTAAATTCATCTGCGCGGCGTTCTAGATCATCAAAGTCTATAAGGAAGTTGTTTCCTACAATATAGGGTTTAGAGTGAAAGTATATGGAGCTATTTGATATTTTTTTTGTAGGTGTTTGATAGCCGTGTGTTAAGTGGCCACCAGATGGTAGATCTAGTCCCATAATGCGTTGTCCTGGTTTAAGTAATCCTGTGTAGACGGCAAAGTTGGCAGTACTGCCGCTATAACTTTGTACATTAACGCCCCATTCTGTATTATTTAGATCAAAGGCTTTTAGAGCACGTTTTTGGCATAATTCTTCTAGTTGGTCGATATATTCGTTACCGCCATAATAGCGTTTATTTGGGTAACCTTCGGAGTATTTGTTAGTAAAGATGGTTCCGTTGGCTTGTAATACGGCTCGAGAAGTAAAATTTTCAGATGCAATAAGTTCTAAGCTGTTGATTTGACGTTCGGTTTCATTGTTTAAAATAGTTTGAAGTTCAGAGTCGTTAGATAGGTTATAAGTTAATAGGTTTTTATTAGATTTAGTGGTTGTGGTAGTGGTGGTTATGTATTTATATAGTTTAGATAATAAATCACGTGATTTCATATTATAGTATACAATAATAAAAAAAATAAAATGAATCAACTTATGGGTCTTTTTGATAAATAAAAAATTGAAAAATAAAGGAAAAAGTATAGATTTTGTACGAGTTAAGATGTCAGCATTGAATTTTTTGAACAAGAAGTTTTCCAATATTACATTGGATAATAAGGCGAATGAAAAAATAAACGATAAAAAAATAAAAAAAGAGAACGAGGAATTTATTAAATTTAATCATGGTGTGATGATTAAATTGAGAACAGGTATTTATAAGGGATATAGTGGATATGTATTGGAGTATTATCCTGAAATGATTGATGTGAAGATTGAAAATATGAATGGTAGTTTTAGTATTAAAAGAGTAGAGAAAAACATGGTTGAGATAAAAGGTGATAGTGTTTTTATCAAGAAGGGAGATTATAAGGGTAAGAATGGTGAATTGATAAATATAGTTAAGGCGAGATTAAAAGTGCATATAGATGCATTAAATAAAAGTGTTTCTAAACATTTAGTAAAAGTAAATGATGTTTTTACTGAGAGAAATATAGAAATAGGAGATGTGTTTTATCATGATGTAATGTTAAAGAATGGTGATATAATTAATGTTACTAAAATAAAAGGAGAAGTTATGTATGGTTATGATAAGAAGAATAACGATGTGGAAATTAAAAGTAGTGAAATAGAAAGATATTTGCCTGGATTCAAGTTAAATTGTAGTAAAAAGTTTGATGAAGTGGAGGAAGTGAATGAAATGAGCGATGATATTTTTGTAAGTGAAAACAATGTGGATGAAGAAGAGGAACATCAATATGAAGAAGAAGAACAAGAAGAAAGTGAAGTAGTGGGTTATGAAGTGGGTGGATATGAAGGTGAAAAAGAAAATATTGGTGAAGAAATGGAATTAAAGGTGTCATTTAAGGATATTGAGAGATGTGAATTTGTGGCGCAAAAGTTGTCAAAAGATGAAACAGAGATAATGAATAATGTGGATAAGGTTATAAGGTTATTGAGTTATCCGAGTGATATAATTAATAGATATACTGTTTTAGGAAATATAAAGCAGACTGTTAATGTTATGAAAGGTGAGTTAGAAAGGATAAATATTACTACATGGAAGGATTCAGATTTGAAATATATAACTTTTTATCTAATTATAATAGAATTGATTAAAGGTAGAGAGACATATATGACAAATAGTACATTTGTTAGTCAAGTAGAAAAGTTATATAATGTTGGATATTTTACAAAGGTTGATATAAAGGGGTCGTGTTTATTGATGTCTATAAAAGACAAGATAATAGAAACTTGTTTTGGGTTAATTGTCTTATCTAAAGAGCAAAGTGAAGAAATAAAAATATTGTATAAGCAATCAAAACATTTAGAGATAATTATAAAAATGATTGAAAATTGTGGTATTATATTAGAAGAGTGGTATGGTAAGATTAATATAAAGGGGAATAAGAAAGTGGAAGTGAAGATATATAATGTTTCTGAGGGTAAAAGGAATAAGGAGTATCCTAAATATTTTTTAACAACACAAGATATATTAACTGGTAATATTCCGGCGACTAGTAGGAGAATTATGTGGGGTCCTCAAAGTGAATATTTAGTGAATATTTGGAAGAGTGGATTAAATAAGAAGATGGAAATGTGTGATAATGATAATAAGAGGTCGGTATATGAATATGTGATAAATAATTTTGACAATGCACCTTTTATGAAAGATTATATTCCAACAAATGAGATGGAAAAGTTGAAATATACAGAATTGATGAAGACATTTGTGAAATTTGTGGATCAATTAAAGGATTATGTGAATATGAAAAATATGGAAAAAGCGAATAAAATGGATGAAATAAATAAGGAGAAAGAGAGGATAAGCAAGAAGAGACGTGAAATATGTGAGATGAAGGGATTATTGGGTGATTTTGAAGATATAGAAATAGATGAGAATAAAAAGGTAAAGAAATATAAAATATAATATTATTTTTAAAAATGCAATAAAAAGGCGTGTTACTTTTAAAAAAAGTAACATCAAAACTAGGCTCACGCCTGCAAGAATTACAGTATATAACTATAATATTTTACTTGCAGGCGTGAGCCTAGTTTTGATGTTACTTTTTTTAAAAGTAACACGCCTTTTTTATTTATATTAGTTTTTAAAGTAACGAATATGAATTATTTTTTTATTATTATATAATAATATGAGTGTTAATAATATAACAGAAAGAATAAGAAATATGAATTTAAATAATACTGTTAGGTTTAAGCATTCTATATATGGTATTATTATACGTGGTAAATATAAGGGTAAAGAGGTTGAGATTAGGGAGTATCGTCCTGCAAAATATGATGTGATGTTAGATAAAAGGGGGTATATTATTATAGGTAAAGAGATAAAACCTGGTGACAAGATAATGGAATGTGAAGTGATATCAGAGGTTGAGCGTGTAAATAATATGATTAAATATTTAGTATCATGTAAGAAGATAATATTATTTTTAAAGAACGATATAAGTATAAATGGTAATAGAGTCAAAATATTAAAGGGTGAAAATGAAGGTATGTATGGTGAATTAATAAAGGAGTACAAGGCGAAACTATTAGTTAGTTTGGAGAGGGATGGTGCTAGGGGGATGGAAATTATAAATGCTGATGATATATTTTATAAGGATATATTATTAAACTCTGGAGAGTATTTTCAAGTGAATCGTATAACAAGAGATAATAGAATGAATTATAGAATATATGGACAGGTGAAAGGTGGTGAATTGAGAGTTATATCTATGTCTGATATAAGGGAGATGATGCAAGGAATGGATATAATTGGTGATAAGGTGATTAGAAGGAGGATACCTAGAGAAGTGGAATATATTAGTGATGAAATAAGTGAACGGAGTGATGAGGAAAGTGAACTAGGTAATGAAACATATGAAGAAGATATAAGAGAAGAAGATATTCCAGGTGAATTTAAGTCATCATATAAAGATGTAGAGAGGACGGCTATGATAACAACAGAATTAAATTCTAATCAGAGGAGATATTATGATATGATAATTATGATATTGAATATAAATGGTTATTATTCGATAGAGGATATAGATATATATAATGTGATACGTAATATAGAAGTTGTAATAGATAATTTAAATAATATGATAAGGAATTCTGAACAGGATTTTGATATGAGTAGTAATATAAATTTTGATATATCTGGATCATTAATAGATATAAAAATATTGGTAGCATTATTGGTATCTCACGAGATAGGAGGTAAATTTAAATTAAAGAATTTAATTGATAGCAATTTTTTTTACAGTAATTTAGAAGAACTGAAGGCTTCAATATTATTAAGAGAGAATGATAATGTATTTAATTGTAATAAAAATGTATTAAGAGATTTATATAAATCAAAGAATTATTATAAAATATTAGTAAATATGATATTATGTTTTAAGAATGTATTAAATGGGATAATTTATAGTCGTGGTGATTTAGAAGATTGGGTAGAACAAGGTGATTTAAGTGTGAGTAATAATATGGGAATGATAGAAAAGGTTGAAAGGATACAAAAGGATAAAAAGAGGTTGATTACATTTGAAGATATTAAAATGGATAATATTGTGGTTGATGCTAGAAGGGTATTATGGGATCCGGAGAGTGAAAAAATAGTGAATGATTTTAAAGATTTATTAATAAAGTCATCGAAGACTATAGAGGGTGAGGAGAAGATGGTGATAGATGAAAAGAGATTATCTATATTGAAAGATAAGCGTGGATTATATAAGTATGTGTATGAGAATTTGGATATGGCGCCAATTGTATTGTATGATATATCAGATAGATTAAAGAATATATTATCTGATAGATATAAGGAATTTAGTGTAGAATATAAAGAGTGTAATGGTAGGGTGATGTGTGGTGACAGGATTATAAGAAAATATTTAGAAATATTTTTTAATGATAAAAAGAGTAAAAAAAGAGCTGTGAGTGATAGTGAGTATTTAGATATGAAGAGATATTATGAGTTGAGTCGTATTTTTGATAGATTAATAGATAAAATAAATGAAAAGGTTAGACAACCGAGAGAGGAAACAAGAATGCGTAAAATAGAAGAAAAGGAAAGGGAAAATAAAAGATTATTAGAGACTAGAAAAAGGGTTTTAAAGAGATTAGAAGGTGTGGAGGAGTTATTAGAAGAGTTTGAGAGTGTTAATTTATCTGGTTTAGTGAAGAGAAGAAGAAAATAATATGTTAATAGTATTATTTTATTTTATAGTAGAATAATAAAATAATGTTAAGATTAATTGGGGTTTTTTTGTTGGGTGTGTATGTAGGTCAGGAGTTTAAGAATATTCCGAATATAAATAAACATACGAATAATATATACGAGACATTAAAAAAAACAGAAATATATAATATATTATCGAGAGATTATAAAAAAGTTGTGGAGGATGATGAAAAAGAGAATAAAAAATGGTTTTAAAGGATTTAATAAAAAAAAAAAATATTGTTATAATAATAATGAGTACGCCGAGTACGCCGAGTCCGTTTCAAAAACAACGGAGTATGAGTACATCTACTATTACTACTATTGCATCTACTATACCGCCGAGTACGCTTGAAAAACAACGGAGTATGAGTATACCTAAGGATGAAAAACAGAGAGAGGAAATGATAAGGAGTGAATTGGCAATAACAAAAATGGAGTTAGACATTAATGCTGATATAAAGTCTTTAGAAAATAATTCAGAAAATAATTCAATAAATTTTGATGTATTTTTTGATTATTTGGTTTATGATTGTTGTGGCTGTTTTGAAAGGGAGTGTGATATAGAAGAATTAAAAGGTAGTTTAAAACCACTAAAAAATAATGTTTTACCAAAAGCAAAATGTAATACAATAAGGGTGGATAATGGTGAAACATTAAAAAAGATTTATAGTAAAATAGACAAAGCATCATATAGTAAGATAGCATTAGTGTTAAAATTTATAGAATTATTTGAAAGGTATAAGTTAATAGTGGAACGTCAGAATATGTATTTTTTATTAAAAAGTAATATGAGATTTAAATGGAATAATATAAAGATGTTAACTAAAAATGATATAAATTTTTTAAAAACGGGTGATGATGATGGAATATTAAATATATTAAAGAAGAGATTTAATGTAGAATCAGAAGAAAAAGAATCAGAAGAAAAAGAATTATTGCTGATAAAGGCGTTATTTTGGTATTTTAGAAAGGTGGTGGTAGATTCTGTGGTGAGTGATATAATAACGATGAACAATTATGAAGAAAATGTAAAGGCAATGAGTGTTGGGTCAACAAAGTTGACGTCGGATTATGATATAACATTGGATGGAACATATAAGAAAAATAGTAGAGTTATAAGAAGATTTAATAGGTTTATTGAAGTATTATTTATGGATGATTCAGAAAGTGTATTTGATACGAATATATATGGTGTGTCATTTATAAAAGGTGAAAAGCCTATTAATTCACCAATAGATGGTAAAGCACCTGTTCCGAATATAGAAAATGAAATTAATAGTGTTGCAGGTGAAGCACCTGTTCCGAATATAGAAAATGAAATTAATAGTGTTGCAGGTGAAGCGTTTACGAGTGAACATAAATGTTATGATAATAGTGTTCCGTTTCATTATATTGATGGAAAGGAAGATGTAGATTTTGTAATATCTCAACATGTATGGGCACTTATAAAGTTATTATTAAGATTAAAAAAAATTCAGAATCAGGATGAAAAGTTATATGAATTATTTTTAGATGAATTATCAAATAATTTTAGTGACAATCTGTATTTTAAATCTGCTCAAAAATTTGTAAATAATTATGATTCTGATATGAATAATTACGAAAAGTCTGTAGATTTTATTGATAATTTTTTATTTGGTAAAGATAATTGTATTAAAGATGTTAATAAAGATAGTAAATATTGTCTTAGTAATTTTATAGGTTATGCGAATTACAATGGATCAGAAACATATTTGACAAATGGTGCATTTTTGGATGTTGTAGTGAATAATCAAATGTGTAAGGATATAAATAATAATAACGGTGAAAAAGTTGAAGGTAAAAAGGTAAAGTTAGATGTTAATAGTTATTTAGATTCGTTTATAGAAAATATGTCTGATTTAATGACACATTATCATAAGGAAAAATATTTAACGAGGGCTAAAAATGCATTTAATAATATATTAAAAGAAACAGAAAATAAGTTTAATAAAGATTTAGATGAAAAGGATAGGTTTTATAAAGATGTAGATGAAAAAAAAATGGGTGAATATATAAATGCTGTATTAAACAAGATAGAACAAATACAACAAAAATGTTCAGAAGATATATTAGACTGTCAGTCCTTTATAATAGGGTATTATATATTAGAATGTATAATATTAGTGTTTAATAGATATATGGAATGGTCTAAAATATCTAGAAAAGATTTAGAACAAGTTTTAAAAACTGGTATAGATCGGTTTGATAATTTGAAGTTTAAAATTTTTAAAGAGTCAATAGTAAGTAAAATTTTAAAGAGCATAAGGAAATGAAAGATGAAAATGAAAGCAAAGTTTAAAAGTTAATAAATTAGTTAAAATTTTTTTATTTAAAATATTTTTTTATATACATATATTATAAATGGGTAAAGGATATACAGGAGGTTCTACTTTAATTGATTTAGAATCAGGTGAATTTTTACCTGAATTAAGTGACAATACATCGCTCGTAAAAAGAGAAACTGCGTTAGTAAAATATGGATCACGTGAGGGTAGTTCAAGTGCTAAGAAGAGATTGGTTAAAAAGCGATCTTCTAATAGATCGCTCGTAAAAAGAGAAACTGCGTTAGTAAAATATGGATCACGTGAGAGTAGTTTAAGTGCTAAAAAGCGTTCAGCTAAAAAGAGATCTTCTAAAAAGAGATCTTCTAAAAAGAGATCTTCTAAAAAGCGATATTCTAAGAAACGTTCAGCTAAAAAGAGATCTTCTAAAAAGCGTTCAGCTAAAAAGAGATCTTCTAAGAAACGTTCAGCTAAAAAGAGATCTTCTAAAAAGCGATCTTCTAAGAAACGTTCAGCTAAAAAGCGATCTTCTAAGAAGCGATCTTCTAAGAAGCGATCTTCTAAGAAACGTTCAGCTAAAAAGCGATCTTCTAAGAAGCGATCTTCTAAGAAGCGATCTTCTAAGAAACGTTCAGCTAAAAAGCGATCTTCTAAGAAGCGATCTTCTAAGAAACGTTCAGCTAAAAAGCGATCTTCTAAGAAGCGTTCAGCTAAGAAACGTTCAGCTAAGAAGCGATCTTCTAAGAAGCGATAAGATAATTTATCTGGACATAAAAATTGTCTATAGAATGAGTAAATATAAATTTTATATTTACTCGGACAATTTTTATGTCTTAATAAGGGAAAAGAAAATGGTTATTGGCGCGTATTTTAACAAAAATTTTATATTAATATGTAATATAAATTTTTTATATATAAGTTTAATTTATTATGGGTAAAATCGGTTTTTAAGAATTGTAATTCTTGTTTGAAAGTTTTTCTGAACACCGACGAAAATAATAGCCATGGCTAAGCCAGCGCCAGCCATACTTTCGCCGTGAGCAGAGGGAATATATTTATCACTGAGATTAAAGAAGAATGGGATAATTTTAACGAATTTGGTTATATAATAGGAACTAATGACGATTAAAGATAATTGTAATAATAGGTCTTTATATAGTTGAAAATCGGTGATATTTTCTATATCTTTTTGAACTGGGAATAGTTTATCAGTGCTGGAACCGACGAAAAATGCAATAATAAAAACAATTATGGCAAATTGTATTTGTTCTAAAAGTTTGGATGCACGTATTGTATCAACGCGTAAAAGGCTTTCAAAGGATTCTTTTCTTTCTAGGAGTGGGGATGACATTGTATATATTATGATATATATATATAAAAAAATTTTTAGAAAAAATATTTTAATTATATTATTATATTATATTATATGAATAAAATACCAACGGATATATATTATAATATATTTACGGAATTAAGTTTTGGAGATATAATTGGTTTATGTAATTCAAATAAGAGATTTAAGAATTTTTGTTTACAAAATAAAAAGTTTATAGCGAAAATAAAGATAAAGGCAGTTGAAAAATTATTGAGAGATGATGAAGATAAGATACGTGATTTTGCATATAGAAATAAGATGGGTTTTGACAAGAGATCAAAAAATCGTGCAATAGAATCATATACATTTGTTAGTATGATAGATAAATTTACATTAGATTTATTGTATCTTATAAATGAGAAATTGTTAGATGAAGTGTATGTGTTAATAAATTCAAGGGATGATATACCTGAGCCGCCATTATTTATATTTACTAATAAAATTATGGAAAAAATTCCTAAAAAGATGGTAGAAATGTATATGAAAAAGTTGCCACCAATTTTAGAATTATTTGGATATGATAATGAGGATGATTTTATTGCAGATTTTCCAATAAAGTCATTTACAAATAGGCATTTACAAAAATATATTTTGGATAATTATAAGAGAAGATAAATATATGAATGACGCACACGACTGCGTCGTGGCTCTGGGCGCGCGTTGTGTTTAAAAAATGTTAAAATCAAACCATAAAATTACAATTATTATATTCCTGACCCATTTTTTAAATTCTTTTGCAATTTTTTTTCTAGATATGAATAATAGTTCATAAACTCCATCTTCAGTAAGAAACCATTGCTCCTGAAGGCCGCCCCTAGTGGGGGCGGCCTTCATTATTTTACAATCATTATCTAAATTTTCCATTGTTTTTCGTATTTTTTTAATACCGCGAATCCTTTTGGAATCTTTTCGAATCTATTTAATTTTATATTATATAAATCTTAACCATAAATATCATTAAATATACAAAATATAACAAAAATAAACCATAAAATACAAAATCC
>Ga0208783_10000476_pt1 | contig 24839 bp, 33 predicted proteins | sample DEB19_08_DNA_2_FD_184529 | JGI IMG/M metagenome (GOLD analysis project Ga0208783, IMG submission 184529) | Aqueous microbial communities from the Delaware River and Bay under freshwater to marine salinity gradient to study organic matter... | ecosystem: Environmental > Aquatic > Marine >...
TTGGTGTAACGCCTGTAACGCCTGTAACGCCAGTGACACCTTGCGTCCCCTGCGGTCCGGTCGCGCCTGTGACGCCTGTAACGCCAGTGACACCTTGCGGCCCGGTTGCACCTGTTACACCTTGTACACCTTGCGGTCCTGTTACGCCTTGTGCGCCTGTTGCACCCGTTACACCCGTTACACCTTGTACACCTTGCGGTCCGGTTGCGCCTGTAACGCCTGTAACGCCTGTAACGCCTGTTACACCAACGTCACCTTGCGGCCCGGTTGCACCTGTTACACCTGTTGCACCAGTTACGCCAGTTGCACCTGTTACACCTGTTACACCCTGTGCACCTTGAGGGCCTGTTGCACCTGTTACACCAGTAACGCCTTGCAGTCCTGTTACACCAGTAACGCCTGTAACGCCTGTAACGCCTGTAACGCCTGTAACGCCAGTGACACCTTGCGTCCCCTGCGGTCCGGTCGCGCCTGTGACGCCTGTAACGCCAGTGACACCTTGCGGCCCTGTTGCACCTGTTACACCTGTTGCACCTGTAACACCAGCACCTGTCGGTCCGGTTGCACCCGTTACACCTGTCGGTCCGGTTGCACCCGTAACACCAGTGACACCTTGATCGCCAATATCACCTGTCCGCGCGAACGTTACTTGAACGTTCATTCCATCAATTAATCCGGAACCTGATGATGTTATATACGCTACTGGAACATGAAAGTGTTGATTATAGTGTAGATGATTTCCTATGATTGAAAACATCGCAAAATTTGTAGGATCAGCGGATTCGTATACCTTGAAATGACCCTTTATTGATGAGGTTGAATCATCTATTGTTTGCAAGAATGCTTCAATATTCGTGCTTGTTGAATCGTTATACGCGATGTAAAACTGTGTCGCAAGTACAAGACCGGTGTCGTTAAATCCAAGTCGTCCCTGTGTGAAACTATTGTGCATTGCTGTATCAAATGTAGTTTCATAGATATATGAAAATGTTGCGCCACCAAACGCGCCCTGCGGCCCGGTTGCACCTGTAACACCAGTAACACCTGTTGCACCTGTTACACCCGTTACACCTGTAACACCCGTTACGCCAGCTCCGGTTACGCCCTGCGGTCCTGTTGCACCTGTAACACCAACGTCACCTTGAGGACCTGTTGCACCTGTTACACCCGTTACACCTGTAACACCCGTTACGCCAGCTCCGGTTACGCCCTGCGGTCCTGTTGCACCTGTAACACCTGTTACACCTGTTACACCTGTAACACCTGTAACACCTGTTACACCAGCCGTGCCTTGCGGGCCCGTTACACCCGTGACACCTTGTACACCTTGAGGACCTGTTGCACCTGTTACACCCGTGACACCTTGTACACCTTGAGGACCTGTTGCACCTGTGACACCTGTAACACCTGTAACACCTGTAACACCCGCGCCCGTTACACCCGTGACACCCTGTACACCTTGAGGACCTGTTGCACCTGTTACACCCGTTACACCTTGAGGACCTGTTGCACCTGTTACACCCGTGACACCTTGTACACCTTGAGGACCTGTTGCACCTGTGACACCTGTAACACCTGTAACACCCGCGCCCGTTACACCTGTTACACCCTGTGCACCTTGAGGACCTGTTGCACCTGTTACACCCTGTGCACCTTGAGGACCTGTTGCACCTGTTACACCCTGTGCACCCTGCGGTCCAGTTGCACCTGTGACACCGGTTACGCCTTGCGGTCCGGTTACGCCTGTTACACCAGCACCTGTTGCACCTGTTACACCTGTTACACCCTGTGCACCTTGAGGGCCTGTTGCACCTGTTACACCCGTTACACCTTGAGGACCTGTTGCACCTGTAACGCCTGTAACACCAGTAACACCTTGCGTCCCCTGCGGTCCGGTCGCGCCTGCTATACCAGTAGCGCCAGTAACACCAGTTACACCAGTTGCACCTTGAGGACCCGTTACACCAGTTACACCCGTGACACCTTGTACACCTTGAGGACCTGTTGCACCTGTTACACCCGTTACACCTTGAGGACCTGTTGCACCTGTGACGCCTGTAACACCGGCGCCTGTTACACCAGTTACACCCGTGACACCTTGTACACCTTGAGGACCTGTTGCACCTGTTACACCCGTTACACCTGTAACACCCGTTACGCCAGCTCCGGTTACGCCCTGCGGTCCTGTTGCACCTGTAACACCTGTTACACCTGTTACACCTGTTACACCGGCGCCAGTAACGCCTTGCGGCCCGGTTGCACCTGTTACACCTGTTGCACCAGTAACGCCTGTAACGCCAGTCACTCCAGTGACGCCGGTAACACCTTGCGGCCCGGTTGCACCTGTAACACCTTTAATTCCTGAAGCACCGACACTTCCTACTTCTCCTATTGGCCCTGTTGCGCCGGTTGTCCCTTGCGGACCAGTTACTCCCGTGACGCCAGTTACTCCCGTAACGCCAGTCACTCCAGTGACGCCGGTAACACCTGAAATTCCTATTGGACCAGTAACACCTGTTGCACCCGTTACACCTGTTACACCCGTTACACCTGTTACACCAGTGACACCCGTTACACCAGTAACACCCGTTACACCTGTTACACCCTGTGTGCCCTGTGGTCCGGTTGCACCAACTGGCCCAACAGGACCTATTGGACCTTGCACCCCGTTCTGCGCATTTGACAGTCCAGTTCCAGAAGATTCACCGGCGATAATGACATTTGAAATGTCAATTGGCGAACCGCTACCGTACGGAAATACTATGTAGTATTTGGACGGCCTTACTCCATATATGCGTTCTGTTACTTCGTACGTCCAATTCTGCGGACGGAGTAGCACGTTGTCTGTGACTGGAAGTTCGATGCTAAACGAACCATCTACATCAAGAGTTGCAGTTAAGCTACTATCATTGATGATAATTGCATCATCTTGATCTAAAATTTTTACAGATGGTTTGAATGTTATTTTTCCTTGCGCCGGAGATCCGCTCGGCGACTGGTAACTTCCGGTGAGCGTGCGTGTAAGTACGTCAATAGACCAAGCCATGTGCTACCTCTCGTTCAACGTGATAGATGACTTGTTCACGGACGCGTCACGCCCAGGTGGCGTAAAGATCGACTACGAGATGCGATGCTTGACTTGAAAACACGTTGATTGTTCCGTTTACGACGGGAACAATGACAGCGTTGCACACAGCATTTGAATTCTGGTAGTTTAATGCTGATGTGGTTGGGCGGACACTTCCGGGTGCCCACGCGGTCATGTATCCTGGACCTGCTGCCCCTACTGCGGTTATGTTGATCATAGCAGCAGAGATGTTGCTGTTCGGTCCAAGTGCGACTATACGAGTAGTTCCGGCTTCAAGTTTTGAATTATTTGATCTAGTGTCAAGTATTCTGACGGGTGGATTTAAGATTTCCATGTTGTCCTCGAGTAAAATTGAAGTTGATGGTTTTGTTGCTGAAAATACATCTTGTCTAAACTTATCCATGTCCCAGCTGCTCTTGTCTGGGCTCCATGGAGACGGTCCGGCAGGGTCAATTTTCCTTGTCGGCGCCCATTCAAAATGTCCTCTAACATTTTTTATTGGAATTTGATATGCGGAGCATAGTGCGGCACACAGTGTTACATACGCCTTTGTTTGAACTTCTGGCCACGGCTCGCCTATTCCATTATTTGCTGCTTCAATGCTGATTGCATAGTGATTCATCATGTTGTCCGGAACTTGTCCGTTCCATGAGATACTTGATCCTTTTCCATTTGTAGCTACACGTCCAGCCGCGATCACGTGACAGACCCCGTCGCGCGCAAGAAATATGTTGCATATCGGTGAAACTGGACCGTGCAAAATATAATTAATGTCGTTTTCAACTGCTGTTTTGCTTGCCGTGTGATGCACCATGACATGCGTTGGTTTTACAACGTATCCCGGAGGAGTCCACGTTGCAAAGGTTCTTGTTTTCCATCCGTCAATCTCTACAACGGACAATCCAGCGTTCTTTAAAACTAATGCTAGGTTAGACAGCCAAAATGCCATAAAATCCTCCAATATAGATATTATACTTCAGTAGCGTGAACACTTTGATTTACGGTTGCACGACGTAGGCTGCAACCGCGCCGGCGTCTGTGGCATCAAAGAACGTGATAGTTATAATTGCTGTTTTGTTCGCGGCGATGCTTGTCGGTGTTGCTGAACCGACAAATGTCCATGCTGGAAACGCGAGTGCTCGTATGGCAGCGCCTGCAGAAAGTTTAATTGTTATGACTTTTCCAGCGGCCCTGTTTGTTGTTGTAAATGTGACTCCACCGGTCAGTGAAATTGTTTGATATGTTCCATTAAGAGCTGTCGCGTCAAGGTTTACTGTGCCTGTTGTTGCGAGCGAGTTTCCGACTGTTCGTGTTAGCGGGGCATAGACAGAACTGAACGCTGAATCCGAGGCCAGAGTAGTTCTTGTGATATTTTCCCATAGCGCAGAACTTGTTCTAGTCAGTAAGTCACCAGTTGCTAGGTTCGTGTACGCAACATCGTGAAGTTCATCTACTTCATATCCATTTTGAACTTTTACGGCGATAATCCCGTTGTTAGCTTGTACAACGCAGACACCAACCATTACTAGGTGATTTGGAGCTGTTGTCTTTGTTGTTGTCATTCCTCCAGCTACTGTTGGGGAAAGCCAAATTATCGCGCCTTCTGTCAGGGCAGAAGTGTTGATATTGCGGACAAATCCTTCTGTCATGACAAAGCCTGTTTGATTATCAGCGATGTCTTCCGCGGCAACACCGTATGTTTTGCTGGAATTTGCGTCTGTAGTAGCTTGAGCTAGGGCTACGCCTATACGTTGTCCTGATGAACCAAAAAGTCTGACTACTTGTCCTCGAGTTATTATTGTGCCGGTTCTGTTTACAACACGTTGGACTTGTTCTTGTCCGACTTGAATTGTGACGTTTCCACCTTTTAGTCCGAGATCGAGAGAACCGTCTGTGTCGTTCCATGTCATCCGTCCGACCGTTACTGGATCGGAGTTTACTAAATCAAAGTTTAGTGAATCAACTGTTGGAGAGTCTGTCCATCCGGTTGCGTAATCTCCGGAGCCGGTTTTTGCTAAAAGATCTCCAATAGCGCCGCCGGCCGGCATTCCACTTCCTGCTGGTCCAGTCGCTCCAGCTGGTCCTTGCGGTCCAGTTGGGCCCTGTATCCCAGCTATGCCTGCTACAGGTGTTTGCGTGCCGTAAAAACTGATTGGAGTTTCAGTCGTGCCAGCGCTTATGACATTGACGATATTTACGGGTGATCCGTCGTCATACGGAAGAAACATATAGAATTTTGTTTGTTTTGATCCGTATATGCGGACAACAACTTCATATGCCCAGCCTGCTGGTTTTAGAAGACTGTTGTCTGTTGTTGGAAGTTCAATGCTAAATGATCCGTTGACATCTAGTTCAATGATCATTCCGACGGTGTTTAGAAGAATGGTGTCGTTTTCATCAAGAATTCTTGCCGTTGGACGAAAAGATATTCTGCCGTTGGCTGGATTTCCATTGGCTGATAGATACGTACCAATTACTGTTCTTGTCAATACATCATTAGACCAGGGCATGGCAGGCTCCAGAAAGTGTTCTAGTTAAATTTTACCATTTTCTATACTTTGTGATCGGGACTGTTAGTCAAGCCAGACGGTATATTCTGCTGTTACGCGACCTTTTTCTGGATCAATAAAATGAAGTCGCTGCGACGGCAGTCCTTTTGCTGCAACAAATTCTGCAGCATATACGCTTTCACTTTCTGGAGAACCTGACACAAAGATTCGTCCACCATTGGCCATGACAAGAGTCATAGGAGTATGGAAGTGACCCATGTACACATCTTTGAACTCTGGGACAACACCTGTTGCCCACGCGTTACACTTTCTCAGGATTCCAAATGCAGGTGTACCGCCTCCAAAGCTTTTTATTTCATCACCGTGTACGATGAGCGCTCGGTATGAGCCAATTTCAGCGATCTGATACCAGTCTGCCGACAACTGCCATGTCACGTTCCTGAGATCTTTTGTTCTATCTTGTGTAATTCTGTATGAAATCGCGTCAATGTTATCATTTGCCGGAAGTTCTCCTTTTTTTCCGAGTCTTCCGTGATTTCCGTATTCGCAAATTACGTGAACTTTGTCAAAGTATTGAGCGATACTTCTTACCATGTATTCTTCTATTCGCACTGTTTCGAATAGTTGCTCGAACAGGTGCGCTTCAACTTCCCAGGCTTGCCCCGGAAATATCGTGATACCCTCGACCATGTCTCCACCAAAAACCAGCACCGCTTCTCGAACTGGATGATGGGTTCGCTGTATTGTTGTTAGTTCAAAAATTTTGTCAACAAACTGGCGAATTCTTTTGTCGCATGTCTCTATCCCGTATCCGGCTGTCTTTTTTCCAAGTTGCCAGTCCGTTGCATGGATAAAAGCTATTTCACCTTTTTGCTTTCTCGTGTCCTTAGGCATCTTGGTATTTGCGGGCAGTGAGCGTCCAGTAGAAACTGCGGCGTCACGTGCTGCTGTATAGACGGCTTCAACAATTATTTCATTTGCTCTTTTTGCTCGGTATTCCGCCTGCTGCGAGCGTTTAAGAGCCTTGCGAAGCTCTGTTATTTCATCTTCAGCTTTAATGTCATCAGATAGACTCATGGATATCGGTTACCAGTTCTCCGCGACGATAGCGGCCTATTACGTCTATATTTAGTTTATATCCGCGCTTTTTCATTGCTTCACGGATATTAGATGCAGGTATGCTGTGGTCATCCAGCGCTGTCAGGAGATCAGCTTGATCTTCTTCAGAAAGTTCTTCAAGAATTTCTAAAATTCTGGGCTTTTTTCCCATTCTTGATCCTTCATTTTTTATGTCATTGAGTAGGTTACCCACTTCTCTCCTCGATGTTTAGTACATGTACGGTACGTATTACTGCAGGATGTACTTGACTTTATCATAAATTGCAAGTACTAGAGCGTGTTAAAGTATGGTTCTTGATCCGCAAAAAACACTGGTCGATTCACTAATTTTTCGGTTCAGGATATATAGTCAACCTTGACGCTGAAGGCATCGTCTATAGTGTCGTCTTTCTATTCAACAAGGGCACGTTGATGATAAAATTTGTATCTTCGATGATGTTCTTCACCTTTTTACGGCGGTCTTCGTGACTTCATGGGAATCAGCCAACGGACGTCTTGGTCCTGCCGCCACGTGGTACGCGGAGCGTGGCTGGCACATTATGCCGTGCTACGGAATTGTCAACGGAAAATGCACGTGCGGTGGCACACATCTCGAGCCGAAAGACGTTGGCAAGCATCCATCTATTCCTGAATGGAACATTAATGCCACGAATGATTTAGAAAAAGTACGGTCATGGTGGTCAAATGGATCAGAAGGAAACGTTAGTGTATTTTGTCGACCAAGTGGATTTTTTGTCATTGACATTGATCCACGTTCAGGCGGACCAGATTCATTTGATAAGTTTGAGGCTCTAGTTGATGGAGCGCTTCCTCAAACTGTCGAGGCGATAACGGGAGAGTATTCTGTAGGTGGTCAACGAATCCGTGGACGGCATCTTTTTTACAGATGTGATGAATCAGAAGTTCTCGTTGGAAATCTAAAAAAGTCTGGTCTTAACGGAGTTGACATTAAGCACAACGGATACGTTCTGATTGCGCCGTCAAGACATTTTTCAGGAGTCTGCTACGACTGGGTGGACGGAAAAGCTCCATGGCAAATAGAAATTGCAAAAGCTCCAGAGCAACTTTTAGCAGCTCTACGAAAAAGATCAAGACGTCTTGAATCAGCTCTCGGTGAAGGCGAGTGGGGTTTTCTTGACGGACTGGAATTCGGTGGAGAACGCGTAGACGTCGACCGACTTCTTTCAGACGGAATAGATGAAGGATCGCGCGCGGTAGACATCTATTCAATGACTTGTGCAATTGCAAATAAGTTTCCCATCAATACCGAAGCTGGGAGACTTGCAGTCGAGACAATGATGATCAGGTTTAACGCTGAGAAAGTTAGACCACCTCTTGAACTTGAAGGTCCTGGAGGACTGTTGATGCATGTTCGTCGTGCAATACAGTTTGTCATTGACAACCCGAAGACTGAACGTCTTTGGCCTGGACTTCAAGAATGGGCAATTAAGTCACAAGAAGAGACAAATTCAACTTCCACCGCCAAAAAGCAGAAGACTTCTAAAAATGCAACTACGGTTCAAAATTACAGTGATAGTCATCTTCCTGGCACTATTGGCGGTGCTGTTAAAGATTCTCTCGCCGACGGTGACTCGCTTGCAGTCGCTAGTAGACTCTCAAATATCGACGTTCCGCTTGACCCTGACGCGCTTGGTGAGGATGAAGGTGGCGAACCTGGAAAAAGAACGCTTACGGATACTGGAAACGGACGGCGACTCGTTGATTCTTTTGGCGCTGCTGTCAGATATACTCCGGGACTAGGTTGGTTTCATTGGGACGGTGGATACTGGAAGCCAGACACCGAAAATCTGGAAATGAGAGAACTTTCAAAAAAGATCTCTCCGATCATTGCAAGCGAAGTAATTCACTATCTAGATGATGCGGATAAGCAGTCAGAAGTAGTGAAATGGGCACAGCAAGCAAAATCAAATGCACGAATTAACAGCGCGATTGAAAGTGCCACATCAGATCCGAGAGTGTTCATAAACGTTGAGTCGTGGGACAGCGATGAGACACTACTTGGTGTTGCCAATGGCGTAATCGATCTAAGAACTGGTGATCTCTTGAAAGGTCGACCAGATCTGTTTATTACCCGAAGAGCTCCTGTCGCATACAATCCAGGAATTAGAAATATCCGCTGGGAACAGTTTTTAGATTTTGCAACAAACGGTGACAAAGAGCTTCAAGAATGGTTGCAAAAAGCGGCTGGATATTCAATGACTGGACTTCGTACATATGACGTGATGTTCATGGTGTACGGCCCGCCTGGATCTGGAAAAAACACCCTTGTTGAAGCCCTTGTAAAAGCTCTAGGAACTTCGCAATACGCGTGGCCACTTGACTCAAGCATTCTTGCTCAGGGCGACGGTCAGGCGCACGGTTCAGATCTATATCACTGGGCTGAACTACGCGGTCGACGTTTTGTGTGGGTTGACGAACTCCCAGAATCAGAGCGTCTTAAAGAAAACTCGATCAAAAAATTGACAGGTTCTAGCGAAATTTCCGCGAGATCTCCTGGAGAAAAACCATTCACGTTTCAGTCTAGAGCAAAGCTGTGGGTCACAACAAACCATAGACCGATCATCAATGATGATGCCATGTGGAGACGAATTCGACCTGTACCACTGACAAACGTGCCAGAAAACCCTGATCCAGACCTCAAGCACTATATATTTGACCCAGAAGGTGCTCTTCCAGCGGTTCTTTCCTGGGCTGTTGAAGGTGCCATTAAACTTCTCGGGTCAAGCGCTAGAGATGCTCTAGGATGGTGTTCGGCCGTCAGCGAAGCGTCAGAGATTTACAGAAAAAATGAAGACAGAATCGGATTCTTTCTTCTCGAGGAAACAAAAGAATCTGAAGGAGCTACGACTCCGATTAAATCTCTATATGCTGTATATCGGGTATGGAGTGAGGAACGTGGCGAAAAGCCGATGACACAGATCGCGTTTCAACGAAAATTGAGCGAACGTGGTATAAAAATCGAGGGATTTGGCTCGAGGGCAGAAATTCATGGATACATGTTGATGCCAAGAGCTGTTTCAACGGGTGATGTTGACTGGGGAATGGCAACGAGGTTTGCGCGATAATGATTTCTAAATATGGAACTATCTGTATCGAGATGGCTGGAAATAATTTGACAGTCGCCGATGTACGTGAATGGCTACGACTTGTAGATGAACTTGATCTAGACGACAGCACAGTTTTAAACATGTCAACTCTTAGAGTGATAGTTAAAACTACAAACATCGAGCCATTGTCGTGTGGAGATTGCGAACCGCAGATTGCCCACGCGGGGCATTCATTGTGGCTTAAGGAATGTTCTAAAAAGGACTAAAGTTTGATCTTAGTGTCTTTCCAAGGCACTAGACACCAAATTAGTAGAGGTCGGAATGCTGCAAACATGCCGTTCCGACCTTTACTGTATGTCGTCATCTTTTAGTCTATTCACAAGGTTGTAGACAGTTGATGGAAACCATTTTCCACCATGTGTTGTCTGTATTTCTTCTGAATTCAGGTAGTCGGCGATCTTAGAGTAGGACATTCCAGAATCACGTAAGGAAACAATTTTCTTGCGTGTATCAACAGATATTTTTGTTTTTGGTCCAAGATCAACTCCCCATGTTTTACCAAGTGCCCTACGTTCCTTGTGAACGTCTTTTTGACGTTCTGCAATGATTGCACGTTCCATCTCGGCGAGCGCGCTCATGACTGTTAAAACAAATCTGCCTTGATAGCTCGATGTATCAAGATTAAGATCAAGAAGTACAATTCTCCACTCTTTTGTATTTGCTCTATCGATGATGCTTAGAAAGTCTTTTGTCGAGCGTGCAAGTCTGTCTAATCGAGTAACAAAAAGAGCAGCGGCTTCTCCAGTGTCAAGACGTTCGAGAGCGCTCCGTAGGACGGGTCGACCAGATATGCTTTTTCCAGATCGACCTTCCTCGCGGAGGAGTTCTACATTTGTAAAGCCGGCGAGTTCTGCTGCTCGGCGGAGTTCTCGTTCCTGCGCGTCAAGTGACATTCCATCATTTGCCTGCATCGCCGTCGAGACGCGCGCGTAGAGAAGTGCTAGATCACTGGTGGCCACGGTCAATCTCTTCCTGAATTTCTTTCTCGAGCGGATCTTCTGACATGTCGTAGAACAGGTCATCGTACTTGGAAAACAACCGTTCAACAGCCTTTGTCGCGTCGGCAAGTTCGTGAACTCCGTTGCTGCAGCACCAGGTGTCGTAGGTCAGCTCGACCGTTAGTTTTACTCCACCGGTCTCCTCGCTGAATCCCGTCGAGATGCTCTGCACGCGAAGGCGAGCGGGAGAACTTGGCCGTGGGTCTCTCATGTCTTTATCCGATCTGGGCGGTGTGTTTGGTACAATTCAGATCATACAACGTTTTGGTTAAGGTTGTATAGAAAATAGGGGCGTCTAGCAGGCTGTTTACCGCGAATTTTCAGCGGCAGGTATTGATTTATCGGTAGATCACGCCAAAAACGCAAAATATTGATAAATTGATCCAGTAGTCCTAAAACCATCATTTTAGAAGGAAATGTGACTACAGACTGGTCTTTTTCGACTACTTCCGCGTGGAGTGTCAAAGAACAGAAAAAGACCAGTCGCGCGAGTAAGGTGTTACGGCAGCACTCCACTCTTCCAAAGTGGAAGCACGGGTTCGACTCCCGTTACTCGCTCAGAGTTAAAGTCACTTTTTCAGCCGCAGTTATTGAAAGAACGCCGACGACTACAACGAGGAAGATCAATGGACAAAAAAGCAATTGTCTTTGTCGTCGATGACAATTACATTTCTCAGGCAAGATTGGCGATTCATGATGTATGGATTTCGTCTGGGCGGCAGTATCCTGTGTACGTCATTCACGCCGGTAGATTCTGTCAAGAATCGCAGGACCTACTTTTAAAAGACGCTGATCGACTGGGGATCGATCTTATTCTGTTTAATGCTATGTCGTATTCTGGAATGTTTTCTAAACTTGTCCAGAAAAATCACATTAGTCTTATCGCGTACGCGAAGTTGCTGATCGGCGAGCTGCTTTGGACCAAGGAAAAGATCACTACAGCGTACTATTTTGACGTTGATATTCTTGTTCTTAGAAAATTGGACGATCTTTTTAAGATCAAGCCAAAGAAAGCAATTGCAGCTGTTGATCACAACCTGAACAGCGAGCACAGACGACTCTTCGGGACCGACGGTCGGTACATAAATACGGGAGTATTTGTTGCGAATCTTCCGAGATGGAACGCCATAAACGTAATGGAAAAATTTAAGAACGTCATAGATGCAGATCCAAATAAATTGATCTATGCAGATCAAGATGTGATCATGCTCGCTCTAGAAGATGAAATTGAAGATCTCCCTGTCGAGTACAATTTTTTATTATATAAACAATGGAACCCGTACATCGAAACAACGATGTCTCCTCCGTGGAATTCGTCAGTGATCTCTCCAGCAATAGTTCACTTTGCTGGAGTAAAGAAACCATGGCATCCTGAGAGTAGAGACGAACTGTCAACGCAGTGGAGAAAGCGAAGAATGCTTCTTCCAAGCTGATTTTTGATGTTGGTGTAATCAAACCGAAATACTCATGGTATAGTAGCGATTTACAATCCTCCAAACCGAGGCAGGTTACTGTCTTGAGGATTGACTCCATGTGAAATAAGACGTAGACCGCCGGGTTCTGCAATCAGAAGACGGTTCTTGTTTTGCAACCTACGAATACACTTGCCAGAAATGGTAAGCCACTATCCGAAAGGAGCGAACCATGGGAGTACGGTTCAACTTAAAGAAAATTGCGATTGTCTGTATTCCGACACTCGTATTCGCGGCTTCGGCGTGTACGCCAGAACAGCTTGATACGTTTGAGAAGATCACAGGACAAACGCTTCCTCAGAACATTCGTCAAGATTTGATTTCTCTGCCTGATGAGTCGATTCAGCTTCCAGACGGTAGAGAGATCAGAGCTGACGGGTCAATTACACGAGAATTGCGAGCTCCGGCCGGTTCTAAGTGCCCGCAATTCTATGATGAAGCGATCGCGGCTGGATGGCCGGCGTCTAGCTGGAAAAGAATTGACTACATCATCTTCAGAGAGTCTCGGTGTACGCCTGGCGCGTACAATGGGAAGGGACGAGATAACTCGTACGGACTGATGCAGCTTAACATGAAAGCGCTCAAGTCTTGGGTTGGCCCCATGGTTGACTGGGACTTTACAAGATTGTATGATCCCTACACCAATCTTGTGGTTGCAAGAGAGCTTTACAATAAGGCAGTTAGCATGTGGGGATGCGGCTGGCGTCCGTGGGCGTTTAGGTGCTGAAATTACGAGCATAAATAAAGAAGCCGTGGCAATTAGCCACGGCTTTTTTATTTGGTCAATTTGACTCAGTCTTTGTTTTTCTTACCTTTTGTCTTTTCAACATGAAGATCGTGAGTGCGTAGTGGGTGATCCGCTGGCAGTCGCGTGCGCTTTTTTCCAGCTTTTGTCCCTGAAATTGTCTCTATTTGACCTGTTAACGGGTTAAGTCTTGTCCGGCTTCCCTTTGACGGTTTTGCCTTACTCTGCTTCCCCATACGTCAATCTGCCTTTCGCTTTCTTGATTGTCTAGTTGCACGACTAGTCGAAGATTCATTCGACAATTCAGACTTTATCACAGGTATACTTCCAGTGGGCCTTGTTATGTGCTCTTCTATGCGGTCTAGTCGAGCACTTGACTCTGTGATGTGGTGTTCAAGCTTTTCACTGATTGACTCGACAATTTTGCGGAGAGTCGGATGTCCTTGTTCAACATTATTTACAGAATTGTTGACTTGCTCAGCAACGAGATGAACGCTTCCGACTTTTGCCTCGAGCCGTCGAAAACCTCTAACTGCTGCAGTCAACAGTGCAAGAGCACCGATAAGTGTCGCAATTGACGTAAGTAGTCCGGGTATATCTTGCACTTTGCTAATCCTTTACTGTTTTGGTGACATTCTTCCGACCGGAACGCAAGCTTCTCCGCCCTCAGAAAGCAATCTACTTAGATCTTCTACGCGAATAAACCCGTCTCCGTTTACTCCGTAATCCGATCCCCATGAATTACGAAGTCTAATAATTTCAAACTTCTGTCCAAATCCTTCTGAAATAAACCGTGCCTTTGGGTTATATCCAGTTGCAAGAATACAATGACCTCCCACTAACGAGCCGGAAACATCAATAAGTCCGCTCTTTCGTGTTCCGTACATCGAGTCATACCACGGAATTCCAAGAACAACTGGTCCAGATGTCACGATTGTGTCAATTACGTCGTCAATTCCAAATGCCCAGCGATACATCGAGATAAATCCCATTGATTGAGCAACCTTTGCTCCAGCGAGAACCGATGTACCTTCGTAGTCTTCGCCGGCCCATTCGTCCATAAGTTTTGCTTGTCGATAGATTCCAAGCGCCGTCGCCGTTGGATCTGGAAACTTAATTGAAACTGGCAACGCGCGAAGCTCGTTTGTCCATCCAAAACCTACGCAGGCGCCTTCTCGTCCCTGGTCAATGACTGGTTTCGGGACATACCACGATTTCCTCTTGCGGACTACGCTAGACGGCAACGCCGCACGTACAGGATAGTCACGCGAACGTTCGTCATGGCGAGACACCCAGTCGAACTTCTTGGAATTGGATGTGGGGGTGGAGGAGAAGGGACTCATTTACCGCGCTTTCTAGACAAAAGAATTATAACTAGTTGTCTGAAGTGTCATTTTTCCGCGGCAGTTATTGTAGACATAGTAGAATACGACGGTGAAGAGTCAACCGTATCTCGGAATACCGGAGCCAATCGCAAGTGTGTCAAAAGCTCTGATTGACGGATCCGATGCGTACCACCGTGTTCACGCAGCACGGTTGGCGCGGACGGCTATGCTTTTGCTTGAAAACATTGAAAAGTCAACAAAAATGCTTGAAATTGGCACGAGTGGATTTTTTCCGCTTCTGTGTAAAGAGCTAGCGCCTCAACTTGAAGTCGATGTTACTCACTTTGATAAAAATAATCCAAGTTGCTCAAACATCAACATGTCACTTGGCAAAAAGAATATAGAAGTTAAAGCATTTGCAGTTGACTTAGAATTCGACAAAATTCCAATTAACGATAAGACATACGACATTGTTCTCTGTTGCGAGGTTCTCGAGCACATGGAAGTTGATCCCATGTTTATGCTTGACGAGGTAAACAGAGTCCTGAAGAACAACGGACTACTTATACTAACAACTCCAAACATCACGAGCTCGAGAGCACTACAGAAAATCCTTAACGGAGTTGAGCCATACTTTTATATGCAATATCACAGAGATAAGTCCTACAATCGTCATAACTATGAATATTCCGCACCAGGACTTGCAAAACTTCTCAACGCTGCAGGATTTAAAGGAAAAATTTGGAGTGAAGACTTGTTTGAAGACGGGTTACCGGAGATTGTTAGAAACCTTAGAAATTTTGGATTTAAAGCCGAGCACGTTGGCGACAACTTGATCTCTGTATCGCAAAAATACTGTAGACCGACAGAAAGATATCCAAGTGGGATCTATTCCTAACATCGCAAATCTTGGTGGAGAAATCAAATATCTACGAAGACTAGTCAAAAAAGAAGATAAACTTTGGTCGGCTTTTAATCCGTCAATCGCGTATTCTCCCAAGAAAGGATACGCCGTCACGATTCGATCAAGCAACTACGTCATACTTCCTCACGGTGAGCTAGACGTGACAGTCGGCAATCACATACAGAACAAGGTATGGTTTTCTGAACTTGATGAAAACCTTTCTCTTGTCGACTTGCGTCAAATCGATTTTTCAAACAGTGGATATCAATTTGACCGAGGAGTTGAAGATCCAAAGCTCCTGTGGAGAAAAGGAAAATGGATGTTTACCGCCGTCGCGATGGAAAGAGACATAAGAATAGCTAGGCACTGTGAATGCTATCTTGACGCAAAAGCAACATCAGTCAACAAGGTAACTATCTACCCTGGTGTCGATCAAAAGCGCCCAGAGAAGAACTGGATGACGGCCGGAGATAAACCTAATAAATTTGATTATATCTATGATGGCAACGGGGTCATCAAAGACGGATACATGACGAAAAAATTAGTTGACTTTCCTCGGCTATCGGGAATTCGCGGAAACACCCATCTATTGCCGCAAGAAGATGGAACGTATCTTGCGATAGTTCATAGGCTGTGGATAACACGAGAACGCATGTTTATACAAACTGAATTTTCGTCACGCGACGCTGTGACAAAAGACTATGATCATTTTCTTGCGAGATTTGACGAAAATGGATGGATAATTGAAATTAGTGATCCATTCAAGTTTATATCTAAAGGGATAGAGTTCGCTGCTGGTCTAGTCCAGATCAATGATGATCTTGTCATATCATTTGGCAAAGATGACGTATCATCGCACATTGCGATCATCAATAAAAATACATTAATGAAAACCATGACAAGAGTTGAAAAAGTTTGATGTCCGTCTGTGTTTGATTTATGTTGCGATGTAATATCAAACTATGCCGGAGGGACATTCAATCCATCATTTTAAAAGAATTCACTCGGACTATTTTGTTAATCGGACTGTAGCTGTTTCAAGCCCTCAGGGGAGATTTTCTGACGAAGCTAGCAAAATAGATGGAACGACTTTAGAAAAAATAACTGCCTACGGAAAGCACTTATTTTTTCATTTTGAAAACGACAAAATTGTTCACGTTCATCTTGGGCTCTACGGATGGTTCAATTTTTGTGACGTAGACGACGATGACGCTATGGAACATCGACAAGAGTCTATTCGGATGCAACTTCAAACCGATTGGATAGTTTCAAGGCTACGTGGTCCAATAACGTGTGAACTTATCGATCACTGTGAAGTTGAAAAAATCATAGACAAACTTGGCCCGGATCCGATACTAGAAGATTCAGATCAAGAAAGAGCCTGGAATAAAATTTCCACTCGTAAGAAGCCCATTGCGTCGCTACTTATGGACCAGTCAATCATCGCTGGAATAGGTAATGTGTACAGGGCTGAACTGTTGTTTATGGCTCGAATCTATCCGTATACGTACGGAACAAATATGTTGAAAGATGACTTTGATCATCTTTGGAGACTGTCGAAGAGATACATGAAACTCGGTTCTTTTGACGGATACATTCAAACTCTTGATCAAAGACTTGTAGAAGATTCGAATCAATCAACTTGGGTCTACGGCAGGCAGCGACTTCAATGCTTTGTATGCAAGTATCCAGTCACCGCGACTATGGTTGACGGAAGAAAACTATACTGGTGCCCAGAATGTCAAATATAGAAACCGTTGAAATCAAAGTATCCGACATAGATGGCGATCATGATAGATTTGCTCACTATGTTGAAAAAGACCAAATCACAGAAGCAATTGTTCTAGGTCTTCCGGTTATTGCGTTATGCGGAAAAATATGGATTCCTTCACGAGATCCGGATAAGTATCCTATTTGTCCTTCATGCAAAGAAATATTTGATTCTTTTTCAATTCAATGACATATTTGACATAGTTAGACGCTTAAGTATAATCTTAGTACAGTCATTTAACCATGGAGTGCGTCGTGTCTTCACTTTTCTCGTTTCGTTTGAGCGATGATTTTGTAGCTAACTATTCTGGAAGAAAGGCGCCGTTTGGATACGCTGATGCTGTCGGAAACTCAGTTGGCGAAATAACATTTCTTCGCACATACTCGAGACTAAAGACCGACGGTACAAAAGAAACATGGTCTGATGTATGCGAACGCGTCATCAATGGCATGTACTCGTTGCAGAAAGACCACTGCAAAACAAATCGTCTTCCATGGAATGACGCTCGAGCGCAAGCCAGCGCCAAAGAAGCATTTGATCGTCTCTTTAATCTAAAGTGGACACCGCCTGGCCGCGGACTGTGGGTCATGGGCACTGAACTTGTGAACCTCCACAGAAACTCGGCAGCCTTGCAAAACTGCGCGTTTGTATCCACCAGTGAAATGACAAAGCACAATCCAGCAAAACCATTTGCGTTTTTGATGGAAGCGTCGATGCTAGGAGTTGGCGTTGGTTTTGATGATCTAGGCGCGGACAAAGAATTTACGATCTATAAGCCAAACAGTGATTCAGCAACAACCTACAAAGTACCGGATACACGTGAAGGCTGGGTTGAATCAATGGCACTATTGCTCAACTCATATCTTCGCGCGGAGCAGCCAGTCTTTACGTTTGATTACTCTGATGTACGCCCTGCTGGAGCGCCGATTACTACGTTTGGCGGAACAGCCGCGGGACCTGGACCACTAATAAAGCTTCACGAGCACATTCGCCGCTTGTTTGAAAACCGTTCTGGCGAAAAATTGACTAGAACAGACATTGCCGACATCGGAAATCTCATCGGGGTTTGCGTAGTATCAGGAAATGTTCGCAGAAGTGCAGAACTTCTACTTGGGCGTCTTGACGATGATACATTTCTCAATCTGAAAAATTCAGAAGTATTTCCAGAAAGAAATTCATACAACTCCGAAGCCCCCGGTTGGGGATGGATGAGTAACAACTCGGTCGCGACGATGGTCGGACAGGACCTGTCGCGTATCGTCGACGGTATCGCGCGAAACGGTGAACCAGGCGTGATCTGGATGGATGTATCGCGCCTCTATGGTCGCCTTGCTGATCAACCAAACAATAAGGACTGGCGCGTAGCCGGATACAACCCGTGCGCTGAGCAATCTCTAGAATCATACGAATGCTGTACGCTTGTTGAAACGTACCTCGGACGGCACGAATCAATAGAAGACTACAAGAGAACGCTAAAATTTGCGTATCTCTACGCCAAAACAGTGACGCTTCTTCCGACACATTGGGAGGAAACAAATGCGATCATGCAAAGAAATCGCCGTATCGGAACCTCAATGTCTGGTGTAGCAAATTTTGCTGACAGAAAAGGTCTGCCAGCACTACGCCACTGGATGGATGAAGGCTATAACATCATCAAATACTATGACAATGTCTATAGCGAATGGCTTGGAATCCGTGAATCAATCAAGATGACAACTGTAAAACCATCTGGTACGGTTTCAATCCTTGCTGGAGAATCACCTGGAGTGCACTGGACTCCAGGAGGAGAATATTTCATGCGTGCAATTCGTTTTTCAAACGAAGACGCCATGGTGCCACTGTTTAAGATGGCAAACTATAAGGTTGAACCAGCAAGTGAATCTCCAGAAACAACGTCAGTTGTGTTCTTTCCGATAAAGTCGGGTGCGAGTCGGTCAGAAAAAGACGTTTCAATCTTTGAAAAAATGGCATTGGCAGCGACCGCGCAGCGGTATTGGAGCGATAACTCGGTGTCAGTGACAATATCATTTGATGCTGAAAGTGAAAAAGACCATGTTGGAACTGTCCTTCACATGTATGACGGGCAACTTAAAACTGTGTCATTTTTGCCGCAGGGCAATTTCACCTATCCTCAAATGCCGTACACTCAAATCAGCCAGAGCGAGTACGAGGAAGCGGCAATGAACCTTCTGCCGATTGACTTTAGTGGAATCTACGCTGGACTCGCTGCTGACGCGATTGGCGAAGCTTACTGCACGACAGATGCGTGCGAAATAAAGTTTGTCATTAACAACCAAAACAGTTAACTAGAGACAGGAAATGACGTGATTGAAATTCCAGTATGGTTTTCAGACGCAAAATGTTCTGGCATGACAGAGCTCTTTTATACTCCGTCGTACTCTGAAAACACAAAAACAAAACGGCGACGCGAGGAAGCCGCGATCACCGTTTGTAAGTCATGCCCTTCGATGATTCCCTGCAGAGACTATGCTAGAAAAAATAGCGAGCTAGGTATCTGGGGCGGAGAAACTGAAGATATGCGCTGGAGGGCCGGTGTTGTTCCACCGAATTCCGCGCTTAAGAGAAGACGTTCCCCAGATTATTACGCGAATTACAAGAATAAGATCATGGCAAAAAAGCTGTCTTTAATTCTTGAAAACTTGCCAGAGAATGCTTGATTTTTGCGGAAAGAACATCCGGCTCGATCACTGCTTTTCCGTCAAAAAGAATTGTCAATAACTCTGAAAGATCACTTGCAACATTGAAAGCTTGCATTGCTTTTGTTTCAAGATCTTTTACTAGATTTTCAATCATCTAAATTTGCTTTCTTTTATTTAGAAAGTCTGCATAGGACCGTTTCGCGTCATTGCATCCGCACGAACAGTCCTCACCTTCCTGGATCCATGCGCAGTTGTACGCATGTCGAACCTGTTGAACGAGGATATTCAACATCTCGATGAGTTCTTGATCACTGTTTATCGACATCTAGATCAATTATCTCCGGACGTGTTACACCACTTGGATTGTATTCTGTCGCGTTTCCAGACGAGATCATTAAATCATTGACGCAGACTTTGTCATCAAGATAGATCCATGCAAGATAACGTCCGTATTTTTCTGTCCGATCTTTTACAGTGTATACGATGCACTGTGAGCCAACCGGGAGGACTGATGATAAAAACTGTTTTGCGTTTTTTCCTTCCTGCGTTGACATTTCTGGGGCGTTTATTCCACCAAGACGAAGTTTTATATCGTGCGTAAGTCTAGTAACCGCGTTAAACCCGAGATCGGTATCAATCAGGATTAGCCGCACGTTTACCGTATCGCCGTCAACTATCCTAAGAATTTCTCCTGGATAAATGTATTGTTTTATCTCTGCGCGCTGTAACATTATCTATAGCTTTCTGCCGTTTCTCGTCCTGCAGAAAAACTATAATTCGAACAATTGATGTGATGGCGCTCAATGAAAGCAGCAGAATCATTTTTACTTGCTTCTATAGTCTTTTCAGCGATGTTCTTCGTCAATAGATCTAGCTAGAGCGGCTAGATCCCGTCGAGTCTGATCAAGTGAAGCCTGCAGACCGACGATGACGCCGGCCGCTTCAATGAGCATATCTCTATCAAATTTTTCAGTTTCTGGATAAAAAGTGCTTGCCATGTCAAGCAGTTGTTCAACAATGCTGCTATTGTTCACCAAAAAATCCACCATATAACTAGGGTCCAAAATAAAAACCCAAACGGAATAGCGATACGCAGGGCGCTAAACACGTTGCCGTCATCGTTGTCATTAGCCACGGTCGGCCTCCGTTGCGTTGTATAGACCTTCGTACAGATCGTAAAGGCGACGGTTAGTCCACCTCAACTGCTCTATTTCATAGTTCAGCCGTTCGATATGGTCTGCGGCTTCAATGAGCGTGAGTGACAGACTGCTGTCTGATGGGCTTGTCAGCATCTCGCCGTCGTTGTAGAGCCTCCATTGATGGAGTCGGGTTACGATGTTGTCAGTCAGGGCTGAACTATACCTATTTTGGTATAGTTGTGCATCGTCAGCCACGGCGAGCCTCCTTGTAACGGTCAATCGCTGCATCAACCATGTTGTGGTACTTCGCGTCTGCCTCCGTTGTGTGGTGTTGCCCCCACCAGTTACTCGTAACAAGAAGGGCCTGCTTCAACCATTCACTAGCGTCACGGAGCCGTTCGATCTCGTCGGCGGCTTCGTCCATGAGTTTCTGTTGCCAGAACTCGGTGTACACGCCGTCTTTGACTCGCAGTCGGGTCACGATGTCGTCAGCCACGACGGGCCTCCTCCCACGCACGCAGATGCGCTTCTGTCAGATCGTGATTGCGAACAGCCGCATGAAGCGCATCGCCAGCGACACGCAGCCGTTCGATCTCGTCGGCGCCAGCGGCGAGATCGTCATCTAGTTGATTGAGCCACGGACTGTCATTGTCAATCCACCTACGCAGTCGGGTCACGATGTCGTCAGTCACGGTCGGCCTCCTCGTCATCGGGATAGACGGGGCCGATGACGGTGCGCCACGGTGTCGTCAGCAGGTCGTAGTGCTGTTGGGTGAACCCGTGACCGATCAGGTCACGAATGACAAGCCCTTGAGCGGCGGCCCAAGCGGCGGCCGGAGCGGCGTCCCAAGCGGCGTCCCAAGCGGCGGCCCGAGCGGCGGCCCAAGCGGCGTCCCAAGCGGCGTCCCGAGCGGCGGCCCAAGCGGCGGCCCGAGCGGCGGCCCAAGCGGCGTCCCGAGCGGCGTCCCAAGCGGCGGCCAACCGATTGATTTCGTCGGTTGTCAGCACTGCGGCACGGCGCACCAATGCAACGACCTGTTCCCACTGTGGGCCGAAGGTGTCCGCAAGATCGGCATCGGTCACCTCGATGCCTGCCACGATCAGGTCACGCACCTGCGCCCAACCGGTGTTGCTGTCGTCGTTCCAGTCGGTTCCCCAACCACGCAGTTGGGCAACCTGCTCAATCAAGTGGGCGTCGCCTGGTTGTGGCTGGCAACGACGAATCGCACCGTGCAAGCACATGGCGGTGTCGTCACCCCACTTGCCTTGCACCCAGTGTTCACCGTCGGTGCCGAGCAGGCTGAGCAGTTCGTTTGTGTCGATTTTGATGCTCATTGTGTTTCCTTCGTTTAGATCGTCAGCCACGGTGGTCGTCGCGGCTGCCGCGTTCGCAGGTGTTGCTGCGACGCGCAGCCGGGCGGCCCGTTGAGCGCGGCGCACACCGGCCGCTGCGGCTTCACCACCGGTCTTTCGAGCCTGATGCAATGCCTCGCGATACGCGGCATCATCGAGCACCGGGCCTGCCATCTCAGCAGCCTCCGCCAGTCGGTCGGCACTCGCTCGGCCGTCGGCGGCATCGGGGTGGTTGAGCGCCAGCAGTCGGGTCACGATGTCGTCAGTCACGGTCGGCCTCCTTGAAGTAGTTGCCGTATTTGGCCCAGTACAACTCGATGGCGGGAGTCAGCGACTGTCGCCACGACCATTCGTGGTTGGAGCCGACTACGAGCCACGCTGCACCTTCGCTGGCAAGAATGGCGTGTGCGTGTTCCACCTGCGCCCGCAGTCGCTCAATCTCGTCAATGACGGTCACGATGAGGCCAGCAGGCATCCGTGTCTCGTTCGTGACGAACCACGACAACTGGTCGATGATGTCGTCAGCCACGGCGGGCCTCCTCTGGCTGAGTCTTGCGTACCCATCTATTACGATAGATAAACTCATCATCTTCGTGCAAAACAGTATAACCCTCAGCAATCATGCGATTTGTTAGTGCGGTTTCACTGATATCTGCACCGACAACTTCCCATGTTTCATGATTCAAAGCAACTGCAACCTCAATGCACTCCCAACCATTGTCATCAGTTAAATCGTTGTTAGCGGTGCAATTATGGATAATAACCGTTTTGTTCATAAGCGTCTCTTTTCTAAAGATTTATTCATCATCTGAAAAATCGTTATCTGAATCATAGTCTGCGCCATCACGAATTTCATCCCAATAGCGATCAACTATTTTTAACTCTTCTTCATATTCTTTTGGTGTCAGAAGATCATTTTTGAGTAATCTATCAAGATTATTTTGATCGTGGCGGCGGGACATGATTTCTCCTTACTTTATCAGTTTAACGAGTTCAAGTATTGCTTTAGAAGCAGAAATTTCTAGTTTTGAATCGCGAACAATTCCTTGATCAAAAAGTTCTTGAGCTAACTGCTCACAATAAATTATTAAATCTTCTTTAAAATTCTGATCACTTAACATTTGATATAATCCTTAATGATTAAATCGTTCTTGAAGTTTTTTATAGGCATTTATTAGTTCTTGTTTTTTATCAAACCATGCAGAAAATTCGTGATCATTTGCCTTATGTTCTTCGATAAAAGACATTGTTTGATTAATGAAGTTTCGTAGTTCTAATATTTCTTCAGAAGCTGTACGTAAAAAATCGCTGCTCAAAAATATTAAACGAGCTTTAGTTTGAGCGGCATCAATAAGATCTGCCCATAAAATAAGTTCTTCAGCAATATCTAATGATTCTTCTAAATCTTGATTGCTCATAAACTTATTTCCTGGAAGTCCATTCTTTCTTTCCATCTTGCAACTGCATACTTTGTTGCCGGATGATCAAACAGTATGATTGGCCATTGATCAATAGAGATCAAAGCAAGTATAGCTTCTTCTTCGCCACAAGCAGAACATATTTCTGTTTTATTATCTACTCTAGAAATAGCTCCACAATACATTCCTGGAGTAGCATTGTTTGGTATTCCTCCAAGGCATCTTGGACAAATATGGTCGTTGTAGTTTAGCATATTTCAAATCCTCCACAATTTTCAAGAAATAATATGAAGTTTAAAATATTTTCTTTATTTATTGAATATGATTTAATAGGATCTTCCATTAAACCAGTTCCTTTACATATAAAACACGCTGATGATTTCAAGACTTTAAGTTTTGCACTGATGCAGTAACATTCGGTTGCATTAGCAGAATTTTTTAACTCATTAAATTTTTCAATATAACTTACTGCTATGCCAGATTTAATAGCATTTTTTAACCGAGTAGCTAACTTTATAGAATCGCCTGCATTAAGTCCATCTCCAGAGTTAGAATGAGCATCGGGAACTTTTGCAGTTATTTCTGGAGCTATTTGTGAACAAAAGTCCCATAAAGGATGCCAATACCAAACATTATTACGAAAATATTCACCAGATTTATTTTTTGGCTTTTTGCCAAAAACATCCATTCCCATTTAAATCCTTACTTTTGATTTTAAACTGGTATTCATAACAATATAATATGAAACAACAAGTAACATTTCTAAAAATTTACCTATCTTTTTAAAAAGAAATAATAATTTTTCAAAATGTTTCTTATTCATCTATCTCCATTGTGTTGTTTTTGCTATGAAGTTTTTTTTCCATTTGAAAATGTTGTAAAGCTAAATCGTAAAGATATTTAACACCTTTATTAGTTATTTTCCATCGAGTTTTATCTTCATTTAGAATGATAAATCCTGCTAATTCTAGACGAAAAAGTTCTCTACGTATGTCTGAGAACCATTTAAATTTAACATTATTTAATTCTAATATATCTTTAAATCCAATTTCATCACCATAAAATTTAGAAAATAATAAAATTAAGAAATTCTATTATATTTCATCACTATGTTAATTATTTGCACGTTGGCTTATCTTAGTATTATTGTCATTACAATGAACCCCGCGACTTCTTTTTTACAAGATGCCTGGTCCTTCGTCTGTGTCT
>Ga0208783_10000477_pt1 | contig 24785 bp, 17 predicted proteins | sample DEB19_08_DNA_2_FD_184529 | JGI IMG/M metagenome (GOLD analysis project Ga0208783, IMG submission 184529) | Aqueous microbial communities from the Delaware River and Bay under freshwater to marine salinity gradient to study organic matter... | ecosystem: Environmental > Aquatic > Marine >...
GCAGCCGATTGAGTCAAGCGCCGCGCAGCGTGTTGCAATCGACAATCGACAGTCCAGCGCGATAGACAAAAAACAATGGGCATAAAAAAACCCACGACCCCGAAGGGTCGTGGGTGTTTGTTGTGCGGACGGAATCGGACGGAATCAGCGTGCGCTCTTCGCTGCTACTCCGAGCGCGTTGCGAATCTGTCCCGCGCTCAATGCGGTCGGTTCGCCCATAAACACGCTGCAAGCGACGCGCGCGGAAAGGTTGCACCCGTTGACGGCGAAGGTTTCGCGGACGATGGACGACGGAGCATTACCCACGCTAATCGCAGTGAATGTGCCGATGATCGTGCGCATCGCCTGCGCAACGGGATCGCGGAACATGATCGGAAGGGAAGCGAGGCATTCATCCGAACCAAAGAGAATCGGATTCTTGCCGCCCCGTCCGTAGATTCCGCAGGTGCGGCAAATGTCGAACGCAGAGAGAAGGGCGGAACGATCCTGCGCGCAGTCGGATTCGGTCGCCGCTGCTGGCAGGTACTTCAGGATGCGGGACGGCTTGTTGTCACTCGCCATCTTGATCGGGTTACGGTTCGTAGACGCAGTGATGGACTCAACAATGGACATAAGAAACACTCCGCAGGGATGCCCCTGCACTAACTGTCAACGGGTAAGCCGTACCCGTACGGTTGCCGTTCACAACGAACGGCAGGAAAGCCGTTGCCCCGCTTTCGCGGGGCAACGGGTAGTTGGTTGGTAAGACGCGCCATAACTGGTCGCGCCCGTTCGGTCGCATCGAGCGGTATTCGGTTTATCGTCCCTGTTTACTCTGCTTTCGTTCGCTAGGGCTTATCGGTCGGTACGGACGCTTTCGGGTCGGTACGGACATCGCTTGCATCGTGCCATTGTCGCCACGCACCCCCGCTCACCGACAGTGGCAAGCCGTTGGTAGATTCGCTTTGAATCCGCAACGGATACGGTTTGGTATGGATGCCCCGTTTATTCCAACGGGTAAAGGCGACTCCGCGCACAATGCGTCAAGTGACGCTAGGCGGAGTTATCGGACGCTTCGCCCCGTATCTACCCTGCGCCTCATCAGCGCAGGGGACTTGCAGGCGGCTTGCTTGTCAAAGACGGAGCGGACGAACCGTTCCATCGGCAAGGGTAATCGAAATGCAACAGCGTGCGGGCGCACTTTCCCGAAATTTCCTCAAATAGTTGTTATCGGTCGCAAGTATCTTACTTGTCCACAAGTTATCCACAATGCGCCCCTCTTCTACAGGAGTCGCAAACCACCTAACATAATGCGAACGAGCACCTAACACGACTAGAACAAACACCCAACAAACCACCTAACATTCAATCTGAATCGTGAAAGTGGAAATTAACTAGGATCGTCCATGCGCCCTTCGGACGGTTGGCAAGGGTACGGGTACGGTCTCGGTTCGGACGCCTCTGGCGCGATCCTAGGCTCCCTAGCGTGAAAGGTTATCTGGACGCTATATCGTCAACATCCGCTGAATTCAAGTGAACATTCAACTGGTTGACAATTGCAAAAACGGTCGCGGTCGCTCCGCACTCATGCGCGGCTCGATCACGACTCGTTTCCCTTGGATCTCGTCACGATTGGGGTTCGACAGGGGGCACAGGGGGGAAACGGCAGCAATCAAAGCTCCATACCCCCGCTCTAAAGAGCGACCCCCAGTCGATTTTCAACCCAATGATCCGGTAATGGTTGCGTCAGATGTGACCCCGTGGACATATGAGCCAGGGATGCTGCTTCCAACGACTCCGGAATCGGAAAGAACGGTCTGTCCGGATAGGATGGGGTTTTCTCGGTTGACGATGCTGACCGAGGTTGAATCAAAGTCGGACACCACCCTGAACATCAGATTGGCGATTACTGTCTTTTCCTTGATAATGGTATAGACCCCCGGAACAGAGAACCAATTATGCCAGCCTGTTCCATCCTTTGGAATGGCGGATTCATTGACCTTTCCAGGACCGGGACGAGACAGTCCGTTCTCCGATCCGGCAAGACGAGTTGTCTGATCCACGCCAATGAACTCCAGGTGCGCTGGATTCCAGGAGAAATTGGTCGATACAGAGTGGATGATCTGCGGCTTTGTCTCAGGAGTGACTGAGATCTCGACTGGAACTACGTCTCCAGGCCTGAATGCCGAGACTGGAGCCGAAAGAACGTGCGATACCTTGTACGAAGCCGGAGCTCCGAACATAATGTCCTCGCCTTCGGACCTGATTTCTGAAAGTACATTGGTGCCGGGGATGGGGCTTCCGTCAATGCTGGATGACTGAACCAGCCTGATGAACGATCGCTGTGCACCGGGTTCAGGAAGATAATAGTCATCCTTCACCTTGAAGCCAATTCGACCGATGATCCTATATCCGCCTTGCCACATGTATCCGTTGAAATTCCATTGATATGGAGATGGCTTCTGCGGTGGAACCCTGAGCTGGGGTTCATCAAGGACCTCGGAATGGAAATGGGCTATTCCATCCCCGGTGGAAGCAATCCACGTCTTTTTGATGTTCATGACGCTGGTGTCGATGGACATGTGCGCCTGGCTTGCCGGAAGCAGCTCAAGTCGTTCATGGTCGTATTGGACGATGGCGTCGATCCCACGGAAGATGCTCCACTTGTACACGTTCATGGGAGTACCGTTCCAGATTGTCTGAACAACAGGCATCGGGATAGGCATGGCCATTATGCTGGCGTAGATGATATCGCCACGGCAAGCAATGGACCCGTTCTTGATCCCGCCGTTCCATGACTTGTTGGCCCATCCGCTTTCAAGGAACATCCTGTATTTGAACGATGGATCTATGATGTATGGTGTCAATACCCGCGCCGGAGGAACAGGAACAAGGCTTATCGTTCCATCTGGATTGACTGTCTTTACTGGAGGAATGCTGGACATATTCTATTGTATCCTATTGTATAATCTATAGTTCGGGGGACTGCGTCCCCCTCACTATGGGTCGGGTAATTAGGTCCTGCTGATTCTGCGACCGCCCCATCGTGTGTTTTTCTGGGTATTCTTGGACCATTCCTTTGCCGCAGCCTGGTTGAACAATCCTCCGGACAATGGCATCACGTATCGCGATTCCTTTGGATTGTTCCACTCCTTCAGGAACTCCTTTGCAACCTTCTCGATCTGCATCTTCTCCAGGTCATCCACCCTCTTGACGCTGTCCATGGACATCTGTTCCTTGAACCACGCCACTGCTCCAGCCAAGGCCTCGATCTGGTCGTCGTGCCTTAGGGAGTCCTTGTCTCGGGTGATGCGGGTCATCTGGTTGACCAGGACGGTGTTGGCCGCCACCTTGGGCGACACGCACAGCCTGTGCTGGGCCATTACCGGCTCCAGGGTGTCGATGATCCTCAGCTCCTTCTGACCCTTTGACCTCTTGTCCTCGATGCCTACCTGTCCAGCGATCCTCTGCAGGTGCGGGTGCAGCAACTTGGCGTACATTCCGTCTCCCCAGTTGCTTTCCACGATTACCTGGCTGACGCCGTACTGGCTGCATAGGGTGGCTAGCTTGATCAGCGTCTCGTCGCTATGGCCTCCTGGAAGGCCGTCGCACTCCGGGACATGGATCATGCCGTTCAGGATCCTGGCGATGCAGTATCCTGTCTGGTCCTCTCCCCGTCCCGCGGGATCGATGTACATGACGGTCTGCTCGAACTCTGACCACCGCTGGTCCATGTGCACGGGGCCGTGCCACCTGTCACCGGCAAGTCCTGCGCACTCGATGTTCCTTGGATACGTCGTGCCCCAGATCAGGTTCATCGGGGCCATGTTGCTCGCCATGTCCCACACAATCAGGTTGCTGCACCTCAGGGGATACCTGTCGGCATCGCTGAGGGTGGTGTCCAACAGCATCTGTAGGGCAAACATGGACGGGCCCATGATGGCCTCTCGCTCTACCAGCAGATCGTCTGGGTAGTAGCTGGGATAGGTGGGGTCTCCCACCTCGGCCTTTCCATCCTTAAGATTGTCCACGATCCACGGGGCGATGTTGACCATGCGCCGCTCGTCGCTTGGATCAGGATACCGTGCCGGCCATCGTCTGCAGCTGTAGTGCTGGGCAAGGCGGTTGTACACGGAATCCTCGGTCTGCGGCGTACCCAGGTAGATGATGTCTCCGCCTGGGTTGAGGATGTTTTCAAATTCCCTGAGCCTTTGGATCAGGTTGTCCCGGGCCTCGACCGTACGGCTGTTGTCCGGAATCTCCACGTCATCGTTAATGATGACGTCGACGTGGGTTCCCGTGATCATGCTCTTGATGCCGTAGGCCGCCACGCTTGGGTTCTTGGACGGAGTGGTGCGGCAGCCGACGTCAAACCGGTCGGCGCCGTCACGGTCCCACTCCCCCGGTCGCAGGTGGTGCAGCTCGTCCATGCCATCGATTAGACGCCTTACAAGCAGGATGAACTCGCGGGCACGGGTCTGCACAGCCGACACGCACAGGATCGTGGTGTCAGGGTTGCGGTACAGGCGCCATGCCGTGTAGGTGGCAGTCAGGTATGACTTGCCGAAGCCGCGCATTGCCTGGATCATCCTTCGGCTGGGTCCCGACTGCAGGTACTCGCAGACATCGTACTGAATGTCGGACGGGGCCGGCAGGCCTAGTACCTGCCATGCCCTGAAGGCGAAGTTTCTGAAGTCGGCCTTCAGCATGTCTGTGTATTCGTTATCGGACATATGGTACCCTGGGAATTTCGCATTAGAGACGTCGGAGCACCGACCCCTCCGGAGATACCCCTAAACCGTCAGAACGCCTGTAATGCGATCCTAGGGGCCTTAGAAAGGATTCGGGGGTCTTTCGACCCCCTTATCCGTTAGGAGACCTTCTTGAAGGGAAGGATCTCGCGCATCTTCTCTAGCTTGCCATTGGGAAGATCCAAGGCTTGGATTCCGTTGTCCTTGAGGAAACGGAGGGCAGCCTGAGCCCAGCCAGGTGATACCCGGTCTGGATCCTTCATGGCATCGATGATGGCATCTGCGGTGAGGTGCCACATCTCGTTGGACTTGTCGTCCTTACTGTTGTTCGTCATGGACGCCTCGCTTTGCAAGGAGGATTGTCAATGCGTGCATGGAATTGCGGATGTCGTGAACATGCCGGTCGATACGCTCAAAGCGTTCGTCCGACAGTTCCTTAAGTGCCTGTAACTCTGCTTCCATGCGTACCAGCTTGGAGTTGGTCAGCCACATGGTGGACACCACCGATGTAACGACCGGAATACCAACCATGGTCATCAACTTGATGATGTCGTCTCCGTTCATGGCGTGGTATCCTCCCACACCGTAACGCGAAGAACTCCAGGATTCGGCCAGTTGCGAGCCGTAAAACTTGCAACACCGGTTCCGTCAGGAGCTGTATCCGTTCCATCGAAGGGGCGACTAATTCGAAGTCCGAAACCACCTCCAATTCGGTCTACAGCCATTCTAATAAAGCCACCGTTTCCAGGACCCCTTGCAAATCGATCCGTAATGTCAGCAGTCTTGCTTCCACTAAACGACCGCATGCTGTTCCATAGAACCGAATAAACCGCCGTGCCGTTGACATCGGACGTGCCGACAAGCAGCTCAATCATTACAGGACCAATTACAAAACCAAACGAATTGGTAGAAATATCGGCTGTTCCACCTGTAAGGGTGAAAACCTGCATGGCGGTACGTGCACCGCTTCCAGTAAACCCAGCGATCTGATTAGTCTGAATCTGTTCCGTTGCCATCAGCTAGCTCCCTTGGTAAATGCGGCATACACGGTAGATCCAGCCTTAAAGTTGAATCCACCTGGTGTTCCCTGCCTTACGATGTTGACAGTAAGGGTATTGTTGGTAGCCCCACCACGTGTAAAGTAGGTGTGAACGGAAGCATCGTTGTTTCCATTAATGCTTCTGTGGACAGTCCGCAGTGGGTAGTTGTTTCCAGACAAGGCATCGTTTGCATAAAGTCCAGATGCCATAGCCCAGCTGATGTTAATGAACTGGTTTGGAGTTGTATCCGTAGTGACATTGTAGACAGGAACAGTCAACGTAACACCGGCAAGATTTGCAATGGATGTCGTAAACTGTGCAATGATATCGTTGTTTGATCCAGTGGTAGTAACCGATCCAGAAGATGCTTGCACATATCCAGAAACAGTGCTGTCGACATACGACTTGTTGGCAGCATCGTTTGCAGAAGAGGGAGAGCTTAGATTGGTGATGCGCTGCGAGTTGACCGACACCGATGCAGTCGGTGCGGCCATCTGATCGAGACGGCTGAGCTGTACCTGTGCATCGAATCCGGAGATGTTGGCAGGAGCGACATTGCTCCATACGACATCGATTCCGGAGGTCGTCAGGACCTGTCCGTTTGTTCCATTGCTCAGCTTTGCAGGAGTCACCGCATCATCCTGGATGCTGGCGGTAGTCACCGAGTTGGCTGTGAGCATGGCAGACACAGTGCCCTCCGGATATGCCAGCATGATTCGATCGCTGGATCCAGGAGCAGGAGTGATCTGCACGTTTCCAGACACAATCGTATAGTGGGTGGTCGGACGCTGCCTCAGTCCGTTGATGTAGACCTCCACATCGCTTGCATCGGTGATCGTGGAAATTGCCGCTGGAAGTGCGAAGTTGGTGGTGGCTCCGTCTCCACTATAGACAAGGGTACCAATTCCAGACAGGGTAGCAGGAAGGGCTCCGACTACAGCAGCGCTGAGTTGGTTGAGCGTGACGGCATCGGTTCCATTGACAGCCGATGCCATGTTGCCGATTCGGCGTCCCTGGGCATTCCACTGACCATCAACACCCTTGGTAAGGGCATCTGTCGTGAGATCCTTAGTCTCCTGGATCAGGTAGAACAGCTGGTTGCTATCGAGATCTAGAAGTTCGGCAGTCACATTCGTTGAATCGATGTAGTCGACGTATCGAGCATCCGACTTTGTCTCTCGTACAACGCGAAGGATATCGGTGTTGTAGATAGCCACGTTGGTAGTGACTTCTTCGTTGATCGTATCGATCGTGTAATCTGTGGTCAAGGTGAGCAAGGTGCCGTTCTTGTACACCTTGATCTGTGTGGAGATGGACTCCGTGTCGGCGTCCAGCAGCGCCACCGACCCGTATGAGAACGGGCCGGTGGTGCCGCCAGCGGTGCCGACATACTCTACGTATGAGTATGCCATATATCATTGCTCCATGTCTGTACCGATCATAAGCCTCGAGTACCAGGCGTTCATAATTGGGGGATATGTCTGGAAGAACGACCAGTCTCGTTCACCTGTCTTATCGTCTGAATACAGTACCTTAGAGAACTTCCTGAACGAATCGGTGATTGGACCGATGATGTTGTTGCCCCTTGTGGAAACACCTCCGGTTCCGGTGAATGATTCTACTGCGGCAAGAGCACTTGTGTTGTGGGCACCAAGCCATGGTGTCTTCACGGCGTTTGCCATGAAATATCCAACTGGATTTGCTGACCACTCCTCATTCATCTTATCGGGGGTTGTCTTTCCCGTTGCAATGTTGCGGATGCCTTGATAGATGTTCTCACCTATCATAAGTGCCGCATATGTAGCAAGCATGGTCGACAATCGACCGTTTGCCGCGGTTCGGAATGCAACATTGAGTGCAAACGCACGGCTGTACGACGTTAGGTTGTAGAACAGCTTCTCAATGGCGGAACTGGCCGCAACCGATGTGGCAAGACTAGAGGTAGGAACATGGAAGTTATGAGCAGCGGTAAGGAAATCCATGAGAGCGCTCATCGTCTTGTCATCGACACGACCGCGCATCAGGCCCATGCTGAATACTTCCTGCTGTCCTGTCAGTCCGTTCCTAAGACCTGCAATCACATCTGAATCGAGGATTCCGGCGTGATTCATCTGAATGGCGACATCGTATGGAATACCGGCTTCCTGGCAGGCATCCTTGAATGCCTTCCTGGCCATATCCGTGTTTTCCTGGATAGGTCCAATTGCCTTCAGGGCACTGGACAGGCGATCCATCTTATCGATGCTGCGAGTAATGAACCTCTTTGCCTGGCGATCGGCAACAACCCGGGCAGCGCCTGAGAAATATTGCATCATTCCAGCACGCATTCCAGTCTCTCCATATGCCTCGGCAAATGCAACGGCGGATCCTGTGATCCGATTCATTGCAACACCGCCATCCGTGATCACTTCATCGCCAGAGGCCACGTGCCAGAACCGTTCCCATGGAGCGATGAATCGCTCCGAGACGCTTGTTCCAACAGATGATCCAAACGATGAATGGGCATGGCTGCAGTATTGGTCAACACCATGTGCGATGTCTTCCATTGTTCCAAGATCATTGGCGTTTCTCAGCGCATGAAGAACATCGATGATGCCTTCACGTACGCTTCCGCCATACATCCTAGCCGCAGTGACGGCCCTGGGGACTTCAGTAGTCAACCCAGCAAGACCCCAGAACGAACCAGCAGATCCACGAACGATTCCAGTTCCAATCCTAAGGGCTGGATCCAGGATATTGTCGTGACGATACTGAGCCCGTCCCGTATGATAGCGCCACTTGTCCTCGAGATTCCTTACACCCTTGTCGAATTCACTTCTAATAGTGGATTCCTTGATGGTGATGGAATGCTTCTTCAGAGCCGAGATCACGTCATCAAACGTAGCCTTGGTTCCGATCATTTCAGACAACTGGGCATCGAAACGAATCTGGGGAGACCGAATCTCCATGTACAGCTTGTGTTCCTGAACAGGAGACTGGATGTACCACTTGCGAATCCTAGGATCGCGAGCAACGGCATCCTCCAGCTTTCTTGCGGACTTTGAGTTTGGAGTCCTTGTAGCCCTTCTGAATCCTACTCCATCTTCGGTGACGGAGTTGGTCAACCTGGCAATGGTCTCAGCTGACAGTCCATGACAATATTCCCTGAGTCCAGGCATGAAGGTTGCATGTTCCTCAGGAGTCAACGCAGACCACGATGTTCCACGTGGAATACCGAAGCGATCCGCAAGTTCGTCTGGAAGAGCTTCTCCAGAGGACTGCATCCGTTCCATGTACACAGTAGTAAAGTCATTCTGAGCAGCGGTCTGCTTAGCCAGGATGGCGTTTGTGTTTCCTTCTCGAGGACGGTAGTTCTCGATCGTGATCCCATCGCCATAGGTATCGGCAAGTCGACGTCCGACCTCGTCATAATGACGACGCGTGATGTCATACATGCCACGTTCACCGGCATTCAATGCCGATGCATCACCTGTATCCAGGGCGTCTTGAAGACGTACGTTGGATTCTGCGGTTAGGTGACCCAGCCTACGTGCCTGTTGCTCAGCCACAGCAAGTTCATTGACGGCTATGCGTCCCTGATCCCTGAAGCTTTGCAGTGTCCTGCTTCCTGCCTTGTTATATCCCAGGCTCTTTATCAAAGCCTCAGGACGATCAAGCATGTTGAATGCAGTCACCATCATATCGAGAATACGGCTTGATGAATGAATCTGTCCAAATCCAGTTCCTGCTGTCTGCAGCTTGAACAAGACCTGTCCAAGAGAACGCATCGCGGGGATGCGTCCCATGGAATTAAGCAGTTCATTCATTACAAGGATTCGTTCTCCGGGAGCCTCGTTGACAAGCAGCGAGGAAAGAATCTTATCTTCAATCGGAATATCCGAGACATCCACCTTTCCACCAGCAGATGCGGTGGAAGCGGTTGGTGTCTTTGCCGTCAATCCGTCGATTGGAGACGATACGATTCCGGTCTCATACTTGATCTTCTGACCTGGAACCCTGGCTGCAATAGCCTCGGCGTCGATTTCCAGCGCTTTTTCAAGCAGCTGTTGATCGCGCATGGCTTTTGCGGCCTTCTTAGATTCCTCCGATGGAACACGAAGTGTTTTTCCAGATGGCGTTTCAGGCATTGTTGGAATGCCAGCGGCGGCCTCGGAAATTCCTTCCTTTACGGTTATGTCTTGAGTCTGCTCGGCAATAGAGAACTTGACGTTCCTTCCATCCATGCTTACAGCCACAAGTCGTTCAGACACCGGTTGGCCGTTCATGGAGGCGCGCTGAGTCCTGAGGAAGAAGTCCTCAAGAGCCGTCCATCTTGGAAGACGGTTGGCGTCACCGAATTTGGCATATAGACGACGATTGAGCTCTTCTGCCCAGTCGTTCTCTCCCATCTCGATAGCGATTCCAATCTGTGCGCGAAGTCGGCTCAGTTCTACCACATCATTGACTGGAGGGGTATTGCCATTCAAGTCATGTGATCGCCTAATCATAGACGGTCGATTGTCGATCGCTTCGATTGCGGCCTTGGCCTTGTTCAGCTCCTTCTCCAGGTACTTATGCTTGTCTAGTGCCTTCTTGAGAACTGGATCAGCATCGGTAGATCCAGCCTTCTTAAGGTCCTCTACATGCTTGATAGCCGAAGCAAGCTCATCATTGAGTAGCTCTACTTCCCTATTAAGAGCCAAATATTCAGTGTCATTGCCAATTGCAGCGGCAGCCTTTCTAACCTTTGTCTGTAGGTTTCGTGCCGCCTTGGAGTCAATCTTCTCAGGATTCTTGGCAGACCATTCCGCAAGTTTCTTTGCGGCATCTGTATGCGCAACCCTGGCCTCATTGGCTCTCATGGACCTGACATCCGAAGCCGTAAAGGCGGCGGTGTCTGGAAGATCCTTGTTGAGCTCGTCAAGCTGGCCCTGGAGTTGATTCTCCATGCGCTTGACCATGTTGGTCATGCGCTTGATCAGCCGTTCTCGCTTTCCAATCAACTTGGATAGATTTGAACCGGCTGCATCTCCCTTTATCGGGCGTCGTTCCAGCATTGCCTTTGCATTATCGAGTCCTGTCTGAAGACGACCGATGGTGTCCTTGGCATCCGAGATGCGCCTATCGATAGGCATATCGACTGATGCAGACCTCACCTTGGCAATTTCAGGTGCAACCCGTTCAAGTTCTTCTTGAAGAATAGCATACTGTTGATCGACAGTAAGTCGCTCCATAGGCTTGCGAGACTGCAGGACAGGACGCATTGGACTGGTGCCTGAACTGAGAGCCTTATCTGCAGCTCCTTCTCCAAGAAAACGATCCACAAACTCGACCTTCCATCGATTTCCTGCCATCGTCTGCCTGGCGGCGCTGCGACGAACAGCATGATATCCAGCTTCGGAGATTTCGTATTTCCAGAGAGGAAACGATCCCGACTCTGACATCGTCCTATTAAGGCCTTCAGTAGTTGTCTTTGAGATAATCGACCGACGCGTTCTGCGAACATCATCTAGAGAAGAGGACACCAGATCCTCAGATCTCTTAAACTTATCGATCGCTTCCTTGAGAGCCAAGACATGGTCGGAAAGGCGAGGACCAGGAACCAGGTCAGACACTACATCCTGCATGGCCAGCATGACAGATGCGTTATCGGCCTCCGGATCCATGGCCTGATTGATTAGCGTACGTGCCTTCCGTCCTCCAATGGTTGAATTGGAGATGTTGGCCCTGATCTTCTGAAGCGAATCGATTGCTTCCTTGAAATGATCTAGACGCTCGAAGGCTTCATTATTCAGTGAATCCAGGGCATCGTTTAGGTAGTTGAGGTTTGCATCTACTTCACCGAGAAGACGCCCGTGGCGGTCAGTGACCTCCTGGTGCATATCATCGAGAATCTCGACGGCTCCCCTGAAACGACCCTGGATGATGTTGTCATTGATGCGGTTGATCGCCTGCTGTGCCTCATCGGCAGCGGCGGCAATGCCCTGCGCAGAGATTCGCTCCAGGGCTCCTGTGATGGCGGAATCCTGGAGAATGCTGATACACTTGTTGGCGTTGATGGCGTTCACGGCCCGGATCACACGATCCTTGTCGCCACGTGCCATCCATTCGGCCACCAATCGGATATCTCCTGTGGTCTCCTCAAGATAATCGATGACAAATCGATATTGCGGAAACTCATCACCCATGTGGGTCCTGAGAAGATTAAAGGCCTTCTTTCTGAAGAACATTCCCTGATCGCCGCCATTCAGAACATAATCCTCAACCTCTCCTTGCCATGCTTCCACGGCTTGGCGGTTGCGTTCAGCTGCAACAGCAATGTCATTGATATGTTGATTCAGTTCAGAAGCATTTGGCTTGTTCTTCTCAACCCAATCTGACAGGGTATCCATTCCCTCAATGCCACCGTATCCAAGACGATTTCGGGAATCATCATCCATCAGAAGTCGTCGGATATCGCTATCCGGACCAACGATGGTATCCAATGACTTTTCCAATCGACTCTTGGATGCGCGGAATTGACTCTGAGCGACATGGTCGATAGCTGTTCCAAGGTTGCCTTCAACCGACGATGCAGCCATGTTCTCAACAGCGGTTAGGCTGCCTGTCGAATTAAGCTGACGTCGAAACAAAGAGCCGACGGCATCGCCTCCAATTGAGAATCCAAGTCCCAGCAATGCTCCGATACCTACTGAAGTAGACAGAGATTCCTTGTTTTCGTAGGTCTTTCCGTAGATTCGATATCCATCATTAGTCAATTGCGTATATGACGAATATCCGCTGGATGCCCCATCTAAGCCATCCCAGAGATACGTTGCCGCTCTCCAGGTCTTATTGTACTTTGAGGCAATGCTGGCAATGGTGCCTGCCTGGCTTGCAGCGGTCCCAGCGGCACTGGCTCCGACTCCAGCAGCCGCAAGACCGCCGGTGCCTACCATGGAGATCGTAGTAATTGGATCCGATGCCGCATAGTTGACGATTCCGGAGAACATCTTGTGCGCTCCGTATGTCAGGTATCCAAGATCCTCATCATATCGGTCAATGGCATATGCCGCACGGGCTGTGGATTCAATCTCGGTAATACGCTGGATTGCGTGATTAGCCGATACGGAGTTATTGATGATGTCGTCTACAAGAGCCTTACCGCCCTTGTAAAGAACAGCGGCTTTGGCCGTATCGGGAGTGCTGTTCCATATGTTCTGCGCATCCTTAGGCGTAAAGTCTGGATCGATTTTTCCAGCAACGTCAGGATCCCAGCCGTTGATGCTGTCGATCACCCACCGCTGTGGAGTGCGCCAGGCTCCGAACATCCATCGTCCGGCGCCACCTTCGGTAGCTCCGTAGATGGATCGATCCACCTGTGTTGCAATGAACCTCGGAAGTAGTGAATGCCCCATTCCTCCGCTAAGAAGAGTGGGGGTGGAGCTGATACCGAAGTCCTTTTGGTACGTGAAGTCGGTGTTGAAGTTAAAAGTGCTCATGGTATCAGAATTTTGGTTTAATGGTCATGTCTACTGGTGCAGACATTCTGGTAGGAGCATGCGATTTGCCCCATAGTTCGTAGTCTTCCTTGGTGAGACTAAACCTATATGCATCGATGTTGATCCAACGACCTCCGACAAATGCCTTTACTGCGCATTGTCCTCGGTTAAGATCAACATCAAGTGGATTAATGTATATCTTCTCAATATCCTCTGGACGATACTTGTATGCAACGCCAATTTGAGGACTATTTGTAAGAACATCCGCAATGACAGGTTTCTTGCTGTCCAGATATGCATCCCATTTTCGAGTATGCAGTTCAGATGCCGTTGGAAGCGGAGTTGTCTTGTTCAACCCAGGAACATTGCGAATAAAACGAAACTGTTTGGTACTGTCTTCATTATAATATGAATAGATCTCATATCCATTGTTTCGCATTACATCGGCAAGAAACTTCGATCTGTCTGTTGCGTTTGGAGCGCTGGCTGCAATTGGAGCAAGCTCAAGCATTCTTGTCTTGCTTCCAAGATCCATGTGCTTTCCTACGATATCCTTTGGATCGTATCCAGAGATATCAAACCATCCAGTGTCAAGCCATTCTCCGGAATCAAGCATGGACACCACCTGTCCAAGCATATCATTTCGCTTCTTGGCTTCGGCAGATCCAGCCTCTGGTTTGCTATAGGACTTGATGTTCTTTGCAAACTCAGCTGCCAAAGCAACGGTTGTCTGTCCTGAGATTTCAGGATAACTGTCCAGGTGCCTAAGATAGAGTCCGGTTGACCACGATGCCCTGTAATCGGAATCGGAATCGATCATATTCCTAACGGTAGGATCATTGGCAATGGATTGAATGTTCCAGAAAGCCTTGACTAGTGTAAAGTTGTCTGGATTGTCATATCCCTTGATTACATGCTTGGAAAGATCCGTAGGAACAGCTACATTGCTGTATCCAACAAGTGAATCCCGAAGCATGTCTACAAGTTCAGGCTCACTCATTCGCTTATATGATCCATCCTGGATGGCAACCGACATTGGAGAGACTGGCCATCCCTCTTCGGTTGTCATTGTTCTGCGTGCAGCGGGATTGTTGCGACGAAACTCGGCATCCTGAATTCGGATGTTTACCTGAGTCTTGGATGCATCGGAATCATATTGATTTCCAATCTTGATCATCAGGGAATCGAATACATTCTGAAGATTGGGGCTGTTTCTAAATGTATCGATATCGGTTCCGAGCTTGGTCTCCAGAACCCAGGATCTGAATGAATCCTTGTCTGGAAATTTTTTAGCCCACCCAACAGCCACGTCATCCACTGGAAACACAGGACCAGTCTGATCGGCTTCGGTTAGAATGGACTGACGCTCCATGTCTAGGTTTCGTCCAATGCGTTCAACGGCCTCGCGTTGAAGACGATAGGCAATCCTGTTTGCTTCTGGATCACCATAGGTTGCAATAATGCGACCTGACTCCCTAATCTTATCGATATCAGTTTCCTGATTTTCAATTGCCGCTCTTGTGACTCCGCGAATTACGGCATCCTTGGTCTGTCCATCTAATCGATTAATGGCAGTAGCTTTGGTATATGCCTGATCAAAGCCGTTATCCCTTGATTCCTGTATATAGGAATTAACGGTGAGTTCCCGTGCCTTAGTGGCATTTCGCTCATTTCTGATAAAGATCATGCGACCAAGAACAGGTTGAATAGACTTGGCTATGCTTTCGGAGATTGCTGCCTGTTCGGTATCGGTACCGGAAAGCCACACTCCAAGCAATTCAGGATTTTCTTCAAGGATTCTATCTCTCACCGCATCGAACATGGCAGCTGAGAGACTTTCATCGGAATAACCTTCAAAGTCCTTCTCGCTTTGCGCCATGTTAGCTGAATATGCATTGATGATTGGCTGGGCTAGCTGCTCAGTCAGTCCTCCAGCCATTGCAGCTGCAGCACGCTCATCTCGGTACGCCAGACGTTCCGCATTGTCGTTTACCTGAGACAACTTCTCAAATGCCTTGGCTCGAAGACTATTCCACAAAGATTGCTCATCGGCTGTCTTGGCAGAACTTGCTTTTTCAGCATATGTCTTTACAATGCCCTCAAGATCTCTGCTATTTCCAGCTTCAAACGCATTCTGGATTCGAGTGTCTTCCGACGCAAATATAGCGCGGTTTGAATCAAGAATTGAACGTTCCTGCGCTGTCTTGAGAGACTCAGCCATAGAACGGGCAGCCGCTGCAACCTGTGAACGAGACGTGGTCATGGCCACCGACTCGTCTTCCTTGCCAACCAACGCCTCGGCCTTTACGGCTTCAGCTTCCTGTGGTGTAGTTGCCTCTGCAATCTTAAGACGAGCCAGGGCCTCGTACTTTGCCGCCTCCTCTGACTGTGCCTTTGCCTGCTGGGCCTCTACCGCCTTGGCATAGCTGATCTTGCCTTCGATCTCCCTACTTTCCATAGAGATGGCCTGACCGGCAATATCAGTGGCAAGTCCTAGAATCTTTTGAAGGGCTTCAAACGGATTCTCCTTAGGAGCCACGTTAGTCTGCGCGACAAACCGAGGAGTCTGAAGGTTGATGTCAGCCGATCCAAACTGCATGGGCGACGGCGAAGCCGTTCCCGGCTTGATCTGGTATTCACGTGGCATGTTTGTCCTTTACTGTAGCTTAATACCTTGAGCTGTCGCCATCTGACGCTGATAATCAAGACCAGTGAATCCCTGCTGCAGCGACATGCCCATTGAAAGACCCTGAAGTCCTCCTTGGATTCCAGCGAGGAACGGAGACATCGACTGGGCTACCTGCCACTGGGGCATGGCGTTGATCGCTAGGTTCTGAAGACCAAGCTGCTGCTCCATAGATACCTTGGCAGACTCACGCGCCGCCTGGATTCCAAGAGCCGAGGTCAGGGCGTAGGTCGACTGGGACTGCGATGCTCCGCGCTCGGCTGCCGATACGGCAATAGCGCCGCGATAGGCATCATAGCGGTTCTGGATCTGTCGACGGCGCTCGGCTGCCGTGATCGCTCCCTGTGCCTTGGAGACGGCCAGAGTCTTCTCGTAGGCTGCCTTCTGCTGTGCGTTCTGATATTCCGCGATCTTTTTGTTTTGAATGTTGGTATACGCCGTTCCAGCCACAGATGTTGCAGTGGAGGCGATAATCATTGGAACAATGAATTCTGGTCCCATTATGTACTCGCTGCGCTTCTCTTGTTTGGAACGAAGTCAGCCACGAACTCCACGCCAGTGATGTTGAGGGGAGCCGGGCTATCCGACTTGATGAATAGATCCACGTTTCCACTGGATCCCATCACCTTGAAGTTATGGCTATCCCTGTCACTGATGATGTTCTGACTGGTGATGAATCCAATTGCTCCAAGCGACTTTCCTGTGTACTTGTACACGCGGTTGCTGGCTGGAGAGGTCTTTGGATCCACGGTGAATGTGAAGTATCCGGTATTTCGATGATGGACAGTGCACTGCTTCAGCTGGATTGCCCCAACTGCCTGCACTCCATTTTGGTCCCTGATGTGCTGCTTTGACATCTTGATGTTCATGTCGAATGGACATCCGACATAGACGTCATGGGCACTGAGGTTTCCTACAACCTCGATGATTGTGTTGGGCCAGTCGTTGAGCAGGGTTGCAATTCCATATCGGACGCCTTCTTTTTCATTCCAATCAGGTCCAAGGAACACTTCGCTGGCGTCTGGCATGATGAATGGCAAGACAAAGGTAGTTCGCTTGGATATTGAATCGAACGTTCCACCTGTCGCGACAACTAGAGCATCAAGACGAGGTCGATAAGAGGGAAGGGCATCGGAATTTCTGAGAGGAATTCTTTCAAGTCTGAAGATGTCATCCGGAACCCATGTCACTCGACTTAGCATGTACAGATGATCATCGATGATCTGGATTCCGAGGATGACTCGGCAATCATCAAATGTCCACTTCAACCACGACGACTGGAGCTTCTTCTGACCCTGCCAGTACATGAAGTTGATGTACAGAGCCGATGTTCCACGAAGAATCAGGATATCGTTTGCGGAAGATGCGGTAAGTTCCTTGATGTCTGATGGAATGTATCCATCTACATGGGCAGTTGCATCGGTTGCGACGCTCTGTGCCGCTCCTTCGTCTGTCAGGTATTCATATACCTGCGACCAGGGTCCCTTTGGAGTCGTCCAATACAACTGAGATCCAATAACGGCAGGACGAACATCGGGAGACGAATACGTGGTGGATGGAATGACGGACACCGTGGTCGGAGTCATCGCATCCTGCGCACGGATCTCGTACTGCTGTCCACTGGACGTGAACACGACGATGCTTCGCTGGAATGGAGTCATCCACAGGATTGATGTAACCTGCGTGGATGATAGCTTTACATCCACTGGATCTGAATCGATTACGGTTGCATATGAATCAAGCCAGAAGTTGTAGAACGATCCAGTCTGGGATCCAACGACATTCTCTCCAGCAGAGAACCATAGTCGATTTCGATGCAAACAGACATCAGTGATAGCCTTTCCAATAAAGGAGGGGCTAGGATTGGTCTGACTATCGCCGCTATATCGAGGCTCCCACGGACAAAACTTGATCTGGAACTCAATGGGGGTTCCTGGCTTTATCACGATGCGGATAGGCATCGTATCCGGCTTCAAGGTCGATCCTGCGTATGGAGATCGAACACGCTTGTACCACGGCTGTGAAGTCGTTGAAATACCCTGATACCATCCAGCTGGATGTCCCAGTGCATCGTCAACGGCATACCAATATTCACCATTGGCTGTGGGTGGCAGCTCAAACTCACCCCAGTTTGGCTTATGATGCGAATTTGATTTATCGTCCACGTTCTTGGAAGCGTGCTGATACGATGCTGTAGAGGTTTCGACAGCCGTTACTACAGTCTTGTTGAGGACGATAGTCGTGTCATCAATGCTGATAGCCTTGATATTTGAAGGACTGGTGTCGAGGTAAGCCTTTAGCAGCGCGGTATCGCCAACTGGATCATAGGTGACGGTCAAGGGTGTTCCGTCAATGTCGTATGCCGACACTGGATCAGTAGCGTCGTTTCTGAACACCAGGAGATACCGTTCGGTATTGGATCGCTCGATCCAGTGCACCTTGACATTTCCTGGAAGATCGGTGATGTCGGCAATCAATTCACTTCCCGGCCTTTTTTCAAGACCTGTTGAGAAGTGCATAAGTGCATTGTCGGCTTCCTCCACCTGATTCGGAAACCGCTGCCCATCGGGCTGTCGACTGACTCCTCCATTCAAGTCTGGAATTGCAATGCGCTGTAGCATCAGAATGGTCCTTGGAGCCTGCGTGCGCCGATGTACGGCCACGTGCTCTTGGTGTTGCTGGTGAATGCCGAGACATCACGCGATCGAATATCGGCAGCTCGGCTGCGCGCTCGAGACATGAATGCGATTTCCTGAAGAAGCTTGTCCTGTGACGTTTCTCCAACAGTGGCCATCTGGTACATGCGAGCAGCCATGTCGACAACCTCGAACTGCTCGGCAGTGGGAAGCGACTCGAATTCAAGAGAAGTGGTGATCTTCACATGGACAGGAGTGCCGATGGTGAATACATCGGTGTTGTTGTCCACATCGAACAGATAGGTAGGAGTGCGACCACGCTGGACAAGATTGCGTCCATAGTCGTTTCCAATGGTGTCAACAGCAAGGGTATCATCTGGAATGTAGATCTTACCGTTGATGTCGGGAAGATAGTCCTTGGTGACGGTGTTGCAGTTAAGACCGGTCATCTGCACCTGGATCGCGACCTCATCCAGCGTCTGCACTGCAAGAGTCACGTCGTTGGAACCAGTGACGGCAAGGGTCGACACTGGATATTCGCCAGATGCACGGAGGATTCGGTTTACTGCGTCAAGCTTTGATAGTGCGCCCATTGTTTGTTCCTATTAAAGTAAAATCCCTGCAGGCCGCTAGACCTGCAGGGACGGGAGCGAAATCCCCTTATGGGGTCTTTAATCAACCAATACGCGTAACGTAGACGGGATTGGTACCACCGCCAAAAGTAGAGTTAGCAGTAAGGGTGATGGTGCCGCTGCTGATAGTAGGCACAATGGTCTGCGCAGCTGCAGAGGTGGAAACATTGGTTCCAAAAGCAGTCACGAGAGACGCAGTGTGAGCCGTGATGATTCCATGACGGGAGTTACCAGCCGTATCGGCCTGGCACGTCACAAGGAACGAAGCAGGAAAGCTTTCGATCTTAGGAAGGGTCACGGTTCCAGACGCTGCAAGCACAGCAGTGACATACAGCTGCTGGGTTTCGCCACGGAAATCCGGGGCATAGGACGCATAGGTGGTGGTGGGATTGACGGTATTGACAGAAGAAGCCACAAGATACTCGTTTCGTAGTGCGGAGATTACTTTTTGACCAATAAGATTAAAACCAAACTCAGACAGGTGCGGATCTCCTAGCACACCTGCATTGAAAGCTTGATTAGAGTTTGCAGTCATTTCAGCCCAGCTAACGATGCTAGCTAGGTTTACGGACGTGACATTAGCATAGGACGCAGCGGCAGTGGCTGCCCAATCTGAATCAGATCGAAGAGCATCGCGATCGCCATCGGTTGACTGAATTTGATGCGACGTCATGAAGATAAAGGCTAGATCTTCAGCTCGTCCACCCGCAAGAATCCAACATGCCTTGATTTTTGCAATACCAGGTCCTGAAACCTTACTCCAATAATTATTGGCGTTTGATTCATTACCGTTTTGACCGGCATTGATGGTTACAATGGCTCGGGCATAAGGAAGACCTGAGCTGAGAGTCTGCCTTAGGATAATTTCCTTGAAGTAGGTTACAAGAAAATTGGTAGGAGCGGAGACGACATCGCCAAGGATATCATTGAGAGTTGCTCCGCCATAGCTTGAAAGACAGTTGCTAGCCCAACCCTTCTTTGCAGTGCTGATTGACATCAGTCCCAGTGCAATTGGGTTGCCCCATCCATTTGTAACGCCTACACCGCCACCTGCGGTATATACCGCAAGATTTACAGATCGGGAGGCGGCTGGAATAGTGAGAGAGCGGTGGACAATTGGATCTTCGCTTGCCGTTCCTTGAAAGGACATGGCAACGGAATTCAGATAGACAGTATCCGGAGCTCCGTTATCCTTGGCTGTAATTTTCAAAGTAGAGGTTGCAGTAGGCATCTTTGCGCCTACAATACGCAACTTCAACTCGTTGGAAAGCCCAATAGGACAATCGGAATCAATATAGATTCCAGCTGAAAAGTTAGCCCAGCGCTGAGAATCTGCAGTCAATGCGCTGTCACGCCACAGGCATTCAACACCCGTGACGTTGACGTTGCCCCAGATCTTAAGACCAGAGCCAAACGCAAGCCTAGCTTGATTAATTTCGTATGGATAGTTGGCAGGAGTCCCTGAAAAGCCTTGGTTAAGAGCACCGGAATTGGCTACATTGGCGCCGTTAAGATCGGTAATCATTCCCTGAACTGTCTTATACCCAAACGCACTGCCGCCTGCTGCATTCATATGGTAGAGTGGAGTTGCAAACATGGAATTAGGACGCTGAAGCTCCATTCCATATGCAAAACCATCGACATATCCAGCAACAACCTCTCCACCATCCATAAAACCAGTATTGGAGTCACCCAGATGGATAAAGTCGACGCTGCCCTTTCCAAGAACAACGTCATTGATAAACATGGGAGCCTTCATGGACCCATAAATTCCTGGCATGATAATCTCCAGTTGAACTAAGGGAGGAGGGAAAGTCCCTCCTCCCTTGTTCTATTATTTTAATCAGCTATTACGCCGAGGCAATTTCAAAGGCGCAGTACGGACGAAGCGCGCCGCCGCCCATCAGCATCTTCGAGACCATGAAGTCCGACTGACGACGAACGTCGCGGAACTTCTCGCTCTGGATGCCCATGAGCTGAAGCACCGCAATGGCGCTCTTCTGGAAGACGACTCCGCCGGTAAGCGCGAAGTTACCACGATACTTGGCGGGACCGGTCGTGATGTTGGACGACGGAATGTGGTTCGAGCAATAGACAGGAACGCCGAGGACATCGATGGGCGCCTGATAGCCCTGGCTATCCTGGATTCGGGGGCCAGCGGATCCGCTGTCGTTACGACCCCAGAAAGCCTGCGTGGTCATGTTCTGCACGCCGCTAGCGTAGTACGGAAGACCAAGCTTGCGAAGGGCGTAGTAGAGAGGAACATTGACGATCGCGCAGCGATCCGCGACGGGAACGTCGTTGGCATCCATCTTCTCGCAGATGAGACCGATGTCCTCGACAAGGGCGGCTGCATCTCGCTCGGTATTCCACGTTCCAGAACCAGTGTAATCTGCGTTGGCGCGGGTGGTGCTGGCACCAAGAATGGTGTTACCGCCGACCGGGAAGCTATTCGAACCGCTATCGGTTCCGACTCGAGCGGCATTGATCAGGAGTGCAGCGATCTTGCGATCCATCTGACGCGCAAGTTCGCGACCGGTCTCGGAGGCAAGCTCGTTGCGGACATCGAAGTGCGACATCGCGATATCGATGTCATCCACCTCAAAGTGGGCGACAAGCGGACGATCATCGAGGCTGATCGAGTATTCCTTGGTCTCGACATCGAGACCGAGAAGCTCGGTACCAGCCTCATGGTACTCGGAGCCGATCTTCCAGGTGGCGGGGAACTTCATGGTAGTTCCGCTGGTGATCGTCTTGTAGTTGACCTTGTCCAGGAACTGATTGTACTCCTGGAAGGCGGTGATGACCTCGCCGCCGTAGACGGGAAGCCACATGTCCGAAGGGGTCGGAGTGGTGTTAGCGAAGTTGGATCCAAAGCGGATCAGGTTGGTAGTTGCCATTTTTCTTTCTTTCTAAATCTAACTCATTGCGTGTTGCCTCTGCTTTGATTGTCGTCTCCTGATTATCCCGCACCATGCGGGGTCTGGACGGTCTCTGCTTTGGAAAGGCCAAGCGGGATTCGATACCCGCACACCCGATCAACGGGATCCTGCTTAGATGATTGGCCAGCGCGGCGAACCGCGCGTCAGGTCTTGGTGATGGAGGAACCGACCTCGAGTCCCTTGTTGTACGAATCTTCCTTCTCCTTGGCAACCCTAGCGTCCTCACCAGGACGCTTGAGGAACACACCGGTAACAAGCGCCAATGCGCTAAGAAGGATGGTTCCGCCGGGAACGCCACTCACCTCGCCCTCGATGGTTCGCAGGCCGATGTCGGTGAGTTGGCTAAGGACAGCATAGCGCTCTTCAGCGTTGCTGATGGAATGCTCGAATTTGTTGGTATTGCTCTCGACGTACCGCTTCCAGTCCTCCCAGACCATGTTGACATTGTCAAGAGTCACGGGATCTGGAGCATCGACTGCAGCAACGATGGCAGGAGGCACGTCGACCTTGATCAGAGAAGCCATGTTGCAACCCTGCAGGGTAGTAAGCACGATGGCGCAAACAATAAGGCATACAGCCGCCACGATGAAATACGGACGGTTCTTTAAGAGGTTCTTGATGTCGTCAATCATTCTTCATTGCTCCACTGGCCCGGACACGGTCCTGGACCATCTGCTGGTATTCAGTATCAAACTTGTAGCGTGGATCCCGCATAGCTGCAACCATTTCCTTTGATGTGGAGAAGGGCTTGGTATTCGCAGGAACACCGGATGATGCTGAAATTCTCGTCTTTGGTTCGGTGTTAGAGGCCTGCCGACGAGCCTTCAGACCAAGGATGACATTGTGCCAGCCCGGAGACTTGAGGGAATTATTGACAGCTTCCCGCTCGGCCTCATCAAGGTTCTCAGACGCCCATTTGATGATAGAGTTGAGCTCATCTGCTCCACCCACCACCTTTGCCGCCTCTTCGGCAAGCTGACGCTGACGCGCCTTGATGCCGTCGATGTATGCATCCACGACCTGATCGGGAATGCCGAACTTGGTCTTGATCTGCTCCTTGGTGTCAGGAGAGATGGATCCAGTGGTGTGGATCTCATGCCCCCAACGATGCCATTCCTCATCCGTTGGCTTTGACGCCTCTGGCTTGTTTGGAATCGCAAGGTTGTCTGGAGCCTTTGCATCAGGCACATCGACTGGAATCGATTCCTGCTCGATCTGTGGCTTTGACTTGCCAGCCTGCTGAAGGCGCGTGATCTCGGCACGCATGTCCTTCCACGACTTGATGAACTTCTCCGGATCGCTGTTGTACTGAGGAGGAAGATTGCTTGGATTGCTTCGAGCAAACGCCTCGACCTTCTGCAACTCGACGTCCACTTCGGGGGTTTCGTTAGATTCGCTCACTGTGTGCTACCTTGAATTGCCTTTTCTGCACCCATCTCGGCCATGGAGCCGAGGCTGGTAACGGTCTGCTCTGCCGCCATCTGCTGGATGGACTGCTGTGCCTGCGCCTGCTGCTCTTCCTGGAGCTGCTGCGGAGTCTTGACAAGACCCACGGGCTCGAGTCCGAACGACGACGTCCACTTGATGGCCCACCCATACCAATCGATGTACGGAGCCACGGGCTGCATCTGCTGGATCACAGCCGCCCACTGGGCAAGCTGGGAATTGGTTACCTCTCGATTGAGGGCCTCGAGTCCCGTACGAACCTTGAGGTTCAGCGGGCCGCTGCCTTCGATGAGCTTTAGGATTTCCTTGGGGATCAACTTGTCGCGACCCATCAGGACAATGGTTCGCTTGACGATGGGAATCTGGATGTCTCGGGCAAGACCTGAGAAGATCCCGCCGAGAGTCTGGTCGAGTTCCTGCGCGACTTCGCGGATCTCTGTCGCAGTGACGCGATCCCCTGTCCGCTGAACCGACGACTGCAGCAGGAACGTCCGTCCAAGCTGCTGGGTAAGATCAGAACGAAGTGCGACCATTGGACCGAGATCCACCTGCTTGAGCAGCTGGATCGGGAAGACATCAGCCTGACGGGCAGGGACGAAGTCGCCATTCTCGGTGTCCTGAAGGTCCTGCACCTCCGTGATGCCGCTTGGATCGACTCCAATACGGAACTCGGAGTTGGCCACGGCGGCTTCGACAAGAGCCTTGCTGATGGCCTCGAGGGTTCGGATGTCACCGATATGCTCCTCGACAAGCGATCGACCGTAGTCCTCGCCTGCGACTCGCGACCACACCTGGGGAACGTATGGGCAGATCTCGAAGGTGCCGGAGTCAACGATGACCCCGCAGTACTCCTTCTCGACCTCCCACTTCTTGAGGTCGTCATCCCACTCGATCTCGGTGAAGAACGGCTTGTGGTCCTCGGTGGGTCCGCTGCCGTTGTACTCCTCGTCCATGTCGTCCATCTTCGGCCAGTCGTCGGGAACGGCATCGGGATCGACCCATTCGCGCAGGATGATGCGCTTGACGCGGCCATCGGGATAGCGCTGGACTACATACTGGTCGAGTCGATGAACACGGAAATTGTATTCATCCACGATCTCAAACAGCGCATCGCCGCAGACGATAAGATGCTGAAACAGTACAAAGAGTTCCTGACGAAGGTTGGTCGAGCTCAACTTGTCCATGATCTTGCGATCAAGGCGCGCCAATTGAC
>Ga0208783_10000478_pt1:0-22500 | contig 24741 bp, 23 predicted proteins | sample DEB19_08_DNA_2_FD_184529 | JGI IMG/M metagenome (GOLD analysis project Ga0208783, IMG submission 184529) | Aqueous microbial communities from the Delaware River and Bay under freshwater to marine salinity gradient to study organic matter... | ecosystem: Environmental > Aquatic > Marine...
TCGCGAGACCGGTGCTGGTCTTTGCCGCGACCGTAGCCCTCGTCGCCGCGACCAACCGGGAGGTCGTCCTCCCTCGGATCCGCCAGGCGTTTTCCCGCAACGCGCAGGACCTCAAGGGCGAACTCGTCCAGTCATTCGAACCCCGCTACGACAACAAGACCGAGATCCTCTTCCGAGGTCGTGGAGCCCAGTCATCACGATGCCGGATCGACCAGCCGAGCCTCCTGATGCCTCCCCAGCTCAGCAGCTTCGGCCCCCAGATCACGGCTGGCGAAGCCTTGTGGAAGGCGGCCGACAGCGACCATCCGGCCGGATACCTGCTGATCGGCGTGCGCGAGCCGGCCGACATCGACGGCCTTCCAGCACTCGAGGCCGGGGGAGTACCCGTCGTGCAGACGAGGGCATCATCACCCTGGCTTCAGTCTCGCGAGTGCTTCGTGGTGAGCGACGTGAGTTTCGAGCAGCTCATCGGCTCAACCAACTGGAGCCAATACTCCTCGACCTTCGACCTCGTGCAGGCCATTCGCAATCCGAGCCTCGGCGTGGGTGGTGATATTCCGCTTCGGGTCCACGCCCGCGTCGTCACCCCGTTTCTCGACATGGCCCTCGTGATGCTCGGGGTTCCGCTCGTGCTTGGCCCGAGTCGCCGCGGCGTGTTCGTGGCAGTGGGACTCTGTGTCGCCATGACCGTGGTGTTCTTCCTCACCGTCATGGGCTCGCACGCCCTGGTGGCAGGTGACGTCATGAGCCCGTCGATCGGGGCCTGGACCCCGCTGCTGATTCTGGCCCCGCTGGCCGCCTGGCGGGCTCAGCCGATGTGGCAGTAAGGCCGACTCACGGATCACTCACGATCCTGGGGCGGCTCGGCGGCGGGCTCGACGAACTCGGCCGTTCGTGCCATCAGCTCGACGAGTTGCTTGGGAGGCACATCGAGCTTCTCGGCCAACTCCTGCGGCACGCGATAGGCCAGCACGATGGCGTGTTCCTGCTTCGGGTCGGCCGACACCCAGATCTCGCCGATCCCAGGCAGCCGCTTGTCGACGAGATTCGATCCCTCCTCGATTTCGAACACCTGATCACCGTCGAGCGAGAGAACGTCCCAGATGGCCGGTCCACCCGCCGTCGGCGCGACCTCACGTCCGCGTTCCCATTCGGCTTTGGTAAAGGAATCTTCCCTGCGAACCTGCTCGAGGATCATGGCCTCCACGTCGGCCACTCGCCGACGCGCCGTCGGCTCGACTCCGACCGTCAGCACCTCGGGCAGTTTCGTGGTGCCCGCAACGGCCATGCGCTCGTAGGCCGCGATGTATCCGGGAAAGTCTCGCAGAAACGGCGGCTTCGCCCGGAGGTTCGTGCCGTCGTTGGCCTGCGGGATGGAGAGGCCGCCCGGGACACGCATCCGCACATGCTCCGCGAACGATTCCGCCGGCTGCGCCAGCGTCGAAAACTCGGCGTCTCCTCGAAAACCCCGCAGCCGTGCCTCGTAGTCCTTGTCATAGGACCCGACGGAACATCCAGCCATCGTCACGAGAATCGCCAGCAGCACCGACGGCCGAACGGCATGCATCGTAGGCATTCACTCTTCCGGCGGTTGGCCGGTCCTCCTGCACCATGGATTCCGATTGTGCCGAATCTGGCGGCCGGTCAAGACGGAGGCAAAAACCCCGCGATGTTCCGGATTCACCGGACCCGTACCACCTTCCGCACCCATCTCTTTTCGCCAAACCATTTTTCTTCACCCCAAACCGCCCCGCCTGCCGATTGTTCTTTGGTGGGACAACTGGTTCCACCGGCCCGACGGACGGCCGCCGGATGTCCATCTCGGCAAGGGAGTGCCATCGCCATGCGGTTCACCACGACCCGATTCGGGCGCATTGACGTCGACACCGGGGACATCCTCCGGTTTCCGAGCGGACTGCCTGGATTGGAAGACTGCCGCGAATGGGCATTGCTCGCCGACGCGACCAACGACGCGCTCGGCTGGCTGCAGAGCACGTCCCGCCCGGACGTGGCGATCGCCATCGTCAGCCCGCGACGATTCGTGCCTGACTACCAGGCCCGCATCCCTCGGAGCGAACTCAGCCCCCTCGCCCTCGCCGACATGCGAGACGCCCAGGTCGTGGTCGTGGTCGGACAAAACGGCAAAGGCCTTACGCTCAATCTCAAGGCGCCAATCGTCATCAACCTTGATACCCGCATGGGCCGTCAAGTCGTTGCGAGCGGCGACCTTCCGCTGCACTATGAACTTGGAATGGAACAGCCGCCTCTCAAAAAGAGCGCATAATCAGTGGTGTCCGGCGGCATCGGATTGCCGCCCCCACGTCGGCTCAGGAAGGAACCCGCGATGCTCGTGCTCTCCAGACAACGCGACGAAAGCATCATGATCGGCGACAACATCGTCGTGACGATCGTTGATATCCGTGGAGACAAGGTTCGGTTGGGCATCAACGCGCCCTCCGAGATCCCCGTGCATCGTCAGGAAGTGTACGAGGCCATCCAGCGGGAAAACCTCCGGGCCGCCCGGGTCGAGCCGGGCGACACGCAGGACATCGGCAAGTTCGCCAACCGCGGCCCCGCAAAGCCGGGCGATTCGCCTCGGCCTCGCTGAGCCTGCGCCACAGCGTCGATGCCGGCCTTTCCACGTCACGGCGTGAAGTAGGGCGGGTGATTGCCAGCCTTCCACTTGATGTTGCAGCCAAGGCTTGGGATCTGCGCCGACTGTGGCGGCTGACCGGCGAGCAGGCCCTCCATCGCCGCACGGAGATCCCGCCCGGTCACGGGCACGTCGCTCCCCGGCCGGCTGGAGTCCAACTGGCCCCGATAGACGAGCCGTCCACCGGCGTCGAACAGGAAGAAGTCGGGCGTACACGCGGCATGGTAGGCCTTGGCCACCTCCTGCGTGTCGTCGTAGAGGTAGGGAAAGGGATAGCCCCGATCCTCGGCTTCACGGACCATCTGCTCCGGTGAATCGGCCGGATGGCTCGACACGTCGTTGGAACTGATCGCCACGAATCCGATGCCCCGGGGCATGAACTCGCGACCAAGCGAGGCCAGTTCGTTTGCAACGTGCTTCACGAATGGGCAGTGATTGCAGATGAACATGACGACCGTGCCCTTCGGGCCGGCGGCAGCCGCAAAGTTCACCACGCGGCCGTCCACGTTGACGAGGTCGAAATCAGGGGCGGCCGTGCCGAGCGGCAGCATCGTGCTGGGGGTGCGAACCACGGTTTCACTCCGGGATGAGGACAATGCCCCAGTGTACGAGCCCACGGCCATTCCTGGAGCCCCAGGGCGGCACCGGGCCCGTCAGACCCGCTCGAGCGTGACCAGAAACTCGTTCGTTCCACGCTTCGGATCGTCGAGGAGTTGAATCCGAAGCGGCAGGCCGCGCAGGCGGCACACGTCCGGGAACACCCCCCGGAAGTGCTCGCTCGTCCAGACGGTGCAGTGGCAATCGACATATTTGCCGCCGATCGCCCGGCCGAGGATGCGGTCGACCTGGGCATCGTCATGATGTCGTGCCACATCCGCCTTGGTCGGCGTGCTCGACCAGGCGGACGCTGGATCGACACGACGAACGTTGTAGAAGTGATCCGTGAGCTGGGCCAGGGTCGGCCGCGACGGCGATTCCAGGTCGTAGGCGACGAGCTGGGCGACGCTGGTTTCGGCTCGAAAGTAATCAAATGTGTATCGCCGGTCGGGAATGGCCAGGGCGATGACGCCACCTGGAACGAGCAACGACGACACGTCCCTGAGCCAGCCCACGGGATTGGGCAGGTGCTCGAAGACGTGCGATGCGACGGCGTAGTCGAAGGGACCGAGCCGTCCGCACTGCTCAACGAGCGTGCCTCGCTGGAGATCGACATCGACCGCCACCACGGCGGTCTCATCCACGTTCGGATCGTTCGCCGCCTTGGTGCGCAGGGTTTCCGTGTCGGCGTAGTCGACATACACGACCCGTCCGTCGACCTTTCGAACCACCGGATTGGCGAGCGGGCCAAACTCGAGACCGAGGCCGGTCGCCACCGGGCACCCGCGGAGCAGTCGATCGCGGCGATCCATGATCATTCGGCTCCAAAAACCCGCTTTGCATTCGCCGTCGTCGCGGCGGCGAAGGCTTCCAACGGCTCGCCACGCGCAAGCGCCAGACACCTGGCCGTATGCACCACGTTCGCCGGTTCGTTGCGCTTGCCGCGAAGGGGCTCCGGCGACAGAAAGGGGCTGTCGGTTTCGATGAGCAGTCGGTCGAGGGGCACCCGCGTGGCCACCTCCCGCAGGGCTGATGACGAACGAAACGTCACCATCCCCGCAAACCCAAGGTGACACCCGAGTTCGATCGCCTCTTCCGCCTCCTCGGCGGTTCCGGTGAACGAGTGCAGTACGGCGCGGAGCGGCCCGCGCCTCGCGGCCTCGCGAATGGCACCGAGCGTATCGCGGATGCTTTCACGGGTATGGATCACCACGGGCAGGGATGTCCGCTGGGCCAGCCGCAGATGCCGGTCGAACCACTCGCGTTGGAGATCCGGCGGCGAGGTCGTGCGATACCAGTCGAGGCCCGTCTCACCAACGGCCGCCACGCGTCCCGATTCCACCAGGCGCACGATCCGGTCCCATTCATCCGGCTCCGCCTCGGCCACGTCGTTGGGATGAACCCCTGCGGCCGCCACCACGCCAGCCTCGCGAGCCGCCAGTTCAGCCGCGGCCTCGCTATCGGCCGCACGGGTGCCGATCACGGTCAATCGCGTCACACCGACGGCGCGGGCGCGAGCGAGCACGTCGGGAAGCTCGGCCCCAAACCGCATGGGGTCGAGGTGACAGTGGCTGTCGTAGAGTTCCATCACCCAGCGGTCGGCGCGGAGCCGACGAGCCCGGCACGGACCTTGGCAGACAACTGCTCGAAGGCCTCGAGGTGCTGATGCGTCGACCGCCGAGCATCCGCGACCAGATCGGCGGCGGCGGCATCGGTACCGGCCGGGCCGGCCAAGGCCTCGATGGCAGCTTCCTGACGCTTCAGTCCCTCGACCATGCGAGGCAGAAGATTTGAGAGCTCGACGTCGTGAAGGGCCGTGAACGACATCGGGTAGGCGGCCTTGGGAGGCACGGTGGCCTCACGTTCCGCCAGCACCGACGACACCCGCTCGAGAATGTTCTTGAAGTCGTCAACCGCGTCGGCGATCGCCAGCTTGATCGCCTCGGCTCCTGGATACGACCAGATGCCGGAGTCGGCGAGGTACATCAGCATCGAGGGCTGCATGCTCGAGACGAGACGGCAGAGAGGATCAGACGCCATGGCGGAATCACCCAGAAGTTCTACGAGGCAAAGGTGCCGGCCACCTGGGCCACGGCATAGAGCCCGGACCAGAAGATGCCAAGCACGACGACCGGCACGACCACGGCGGTCACCAACGCTCCGGGCAGCCACACGGGCGATGCCACCGCCACCCGGTCGTCCGGCGGCGGATCGAACGTCATCACCTTCAGGACGTTCAGATAATAGAAAAGACTGACGACCGTGTTCACGCCGCCGACGACGAGCAACGCCAGCATGAGCGGTCGCTCGGCCCCCTTGCTGATGGCGTCGACGATCGCCGAGAACACCAGGAACTTGGAAACGAATCCTGCCAGCGGAGGCAGGCCGATGAGGCTCACGAGCACGGCCGCCGCCGCCACCACCAGGCCAGGACTCGACCGCACGAGACCAGCGTAGGACGCGATCTCCTCGCTCCGGAGGCGGTTCCGAAGCACCGCCACGATGGCGAAGGCCCCGAGGTTCATGAAAACATAGGTGCCGAGATAGAAGGCCAGGGCCGTCACGGCCATTCGGCACCCCGTCGGATCGTCGCCCAGCATCGCCACCGCCGCCGCCACGCCCATCATGAGGTAGCCGGCATGGGCGATCGTGGAATAGGCGAGCAGCCGCTTCATGTTGGTCTGCCCGTACGCCGCAAGATTGCCGAGGGTGCAGGTCACCGCCGCCATCACCCCCACCACATACACGGTGAAATGGCGCACGTCGGCAAGCCCGGCGGCCGTCGGCCCGGTGGCGTCGGCGAGCCAACCGAGTGAAAACGCCACGCGAACCGCGAGGGCGACGGCGGCCGCCTTGCTGGCCACCGACAAGAAGGCGCCCACCTCGGCGGCCGCCCCCTCGAACACGTCGGGGCACCAAAAGTGGAAGGGAACCGCCGACAGCTTGAAGGCGAGCCCTGCTGTCAGCATCAGGCCTCCGAGGGCGAGCACCGAGATGGAACCCGTGTCGGCTCCTTCACCCACGATGCGGCCAAGCTCGGCAGCCATGCTCGGCAGATGGCAGGTGCCGAGCACGCCCGCCAGGAGGCTGATGCCATACAGCATGACGCCGGCGGCACCCGCCCCATACACGGCATATTTGAGCGCCGCTTCGGAACTGGCCTTCCGTCCCTTCAAGAGCCCCGCGAGGGCATAGGACGGAACGCTCGCCATTTCCACCGCCATGAACAGCATGAGGAGATGGTTGGCCGATGCCATCAGGCACATGCCAAGCGACGCACCAAGTACCAGCGTGTAGAAATCGGCGCCATCCTCGCGGTCTGGAATGCCCGACACCTTGGTGAACACGATGTAGAGAACGAGGAATCCACAGAGGAGAAACCGGATGTAGGCCGTCAGGGCGTCATACACCAGAAGGCCGCCGAACAACTCCATCGATCCCGTCGAGGAGGCCACGGCATCCATCGCAAATCCTCCGGCCAGGCCGCGGAGATCGGCCCAGGCATACCAGAGGGCGAAGCCAACGCCGCCGATGGCCACGAGACCCGAGTCCAGCCAGCGAAGCACCGGAAGCATGCGGCACATCAGCACGAGCACGATCGTGCCCGCCAGCGCCAACTCCGGTCGGAAATGGGGCAGCGACACGTCGAGGGTGTCTGTGAGGCTGCTCGTCAGGAGTGTCCCGAGATCCATGCTACGTGGTCCGTTGTTCCGTGAGAGGTCCCGATCAGCGTGCCGCCGTCACATCGACCGGTGAGGGCCCGCCCGCAACCGGCTCCGCCACCCGGCCACCCACGTCGCGGGTCCACTCCGCCAGCGTCTGCACCTGCGCATTCACCGTCGGCGTGACGTAGTTGAAGATCAACTGGGGCGCGACACCGAAGAGGATGGCCAGAAATACCAGCGGCGTGGCGATCGCGAGCTCCCGACCGGTCATCGGGGTGAGGTGATCGCCATGCGGCCCCTTGTATTCGGGGCCGAGGTACACCCGCTGGATGGCCCAGAGGATGTACGCAGCGGTGAGGATCACCGTGAAGGCCGATACCACGGCCAGCGAGCGGCTGTAGTTCCAGGCGGACAGCGTCACGAGCACTTCGCCGATGAAGCCGCAGAGACCGGGGAGCCCGAGGCCGGCGAAGAACACGGCGATCGCGAGGCCGCTGTAGACGGGCATGCGGGCGAAGATGCCCCCAAACTCCTCGAGATTGCGGTGGTGGACCCGGTCGTAGAGCACGCCCACCATGAAGAACATGCCGGCCGACGAGATGCCATGCGCCAGCATTTGAAACATGGCGCCGTTCACGCCCTGCGCCCAGTAGTCGGGGTTGAATCCCGTGCCCGCCACGGCACTCCATACGCCGAGGCCGAGCATCACATACCCCATGTGACTGACCGAGCTGTAGGCCACCATCCGCTTGAAATCCTTTTGGGCCAGCGCGGCAAACGCACCGTAGACCATCGAGACCACGCCCAATCCGCACACCAGCCACGCAAGTGACAGACCGGCACCGGGGCAGATCGGATAGCAGATTCGAAGGATGCCATAGCCCCCGAGTTTGAGGAGCACGCCGGCCAGAATCATCGAAATGGGTGTCGGAGCCTCGACGTGGGCATCAGGCAGCCAGGTATGCACCGGTACGACCGGAACCTTGATGACAAAACCGATCAGCAACAGGAGAAATGCCCACACTTCCAAGCTCATGCCCCACACCTGAGCCGCGGCAAACGGCGAGGCTGGCAGCTGGCCGAGTTCCGCGAGGGCGAGGAGGTTGAACGTGTGCACGGGCTGACCGGCCACGGCGGTGGCAGGGATCGTCGCATAGGCCGCCGCCAACTGCTCCGGCGACAGCATGCGGAGATCACTCGTGAAGTAGAGCATCAGCACGGCAATCAGCATCAGCACCGAGCCGAGGAGCGTGTAGAGGAAAAACTTGATCGCCGCATACTCGCGCCGCGGACCGCCCCAGATGCCGATGAGGAAATACATCGGCAGGAGCATGACCTCCCAGAAGACGTAAAACAGGAAGAAATCAAGCGACACGAACACGCCGAGCATGCCGGTCTCGAGGAGCAGGAAGAGGACGTGATACGCCTTCACGTGCTTCGTGATGGGCCAACTGGCGGCACAGGCCAGCACCGAAAGAAACGTCGTCAGCACGACGAGTGGCATGCTGATGCCATCGACGCCGAGGAAGTATTCGATGCCGAAGGCCGGGATCCACGGCAGACTCACCACGCCCTGCATGCCCGCCTTGCCCATCTCAAACTGGGCCGGGCCCACCGAACCAAAAAGCGTGGGCCAGGCCATCCACAGGGAGAGCACGAAGACCACGACGGTCGTGGCCAGCGCCACCCATCGGATGAGCTCCTCGCGGGCCTTCGAGATGATGGGCAGCGCGAGCACAGCCGCCACGAGGGCCGGCAGGAACACGATCGTGGTCAGGGGCCAGAGGGCGGGCTGCGTCAGGGCGTCGGCGGGGTTCATCGCAGGATCCGTTGGGGTGTCCGGGAAATCAGGAATGGGCTCGTGAGGGAAGGGTCAGCCGGCAAAGGTCTGCCGGAAAAACAGGGTCGCGATCACGAATAAGGCGACCGTTCCGGCAACGATGAAGGTCACATACTGCCGCAGGTTGCCGGTCTGGAGTCGCTTGAGTTCGTACCCGCTGGTCCACACGAGTCTCGCGGTGGCATTCACGAGGCCATCGACGAAGGTTCGGTCGATCCAGGCATCCAGCCCGGCGACCTGCCTCGTGAGCCAGGCGAGGAAGTTGATGAAGGGGTCGATCAATCCCTGGTCGATGCCGCTCGCCACGGCCGCGAGCCCGTGAGCCGGCACGACGAAGACCGCGTGGTAGAGCTCGTCGAAATACCATCGATGGGCGAGGAACGAATAGACCGGCTTCGCCACCGCCGCCACGGCCGACGGTGAAATCACCCGCCAGACATACATGGCCGCGGCAAGAAGCACGCCCGCCAAGGCCGTGGCAAACGCGGTGAGCGTGGCGGTGGTGTGGAATGGCTCTCCGTGGCTCAGGTGCTCCGCGGGAATCGTGAGCGTCTGCCCGAAGGCAAACCCTCCCGTCACCGTCTCGGCGGTCCCGGCCGGCCTGGACTGCTCCAGCAGATTGGCGATCCCAAAACCTCCGGGAAGCGTCCACCCGGCAACCACCGCAAGCACGGCGAGCACCAGGAGCGGCATCACCATCACCTGGGGCGACTCATGGGCATGCTCCGCAACGTGGTGATCGCGTGGCGTCCCCGCAAAGGTCATGAACCAGAGCCGGAACATGTAGAACGCCGTCAATGCCGCCCCTCCGGCAACCGCGTAGAAGAGGATGGCGTGTCGCGGATTCGCTTGCGAAAACGACAAGGCCTGCGCGAGGATCGAATCCTTGGAGTAATACCCGGAGAGCCCGATCACAAACGGCACGCCGGCACCGATGATCGCGAGGCATCCGACAAGCATCGTGCCGGCCGTGTACGGCATCACCTTGGCAAGCCCGCCCATCTTCCGCATGTCGTTCGTGTGGCAGGCGTGAATGACCGAGCCGGAACAAAGGAACAAAAGACTCTTGAAAAAGGCGTGGGTGACGAGGTGAAAGAGCCCGGCCGCCCAGCCACCAACTCCCAGGGCGAGCATCATGTAGCCGAGTTGGCTGACGGTGGAGTAGGCGAGCACCCGCTTGATGTCGTTGGCGACCAGCGCGATCGTCGCCGCGATGAACAGCGTGATCGCCCCCACATACCCGATCACCAGCAGCACGTCGGGGGTCAGGACGGGAAAAAACCGGCCCACGAGATAGACGCCCGCGGCCACCATCGTCGCCGAATGCACGAGGGCCGAAACCGGCGTCGGCCCCTCCATCGCATCGGGCAACCAGACGAACAGGGGAAACTGGGCACTCTTTCCGACACATCCGCAGAAGATTCCCACACCGGCGATGAACAGCAGCCACCGGCCGAGCCCCTCGGCCCGCCAGCCATCAATCTTGCCCGCAACTTCGGCAGCCGGCGTGCGGGCGACCTTCTCGGACGCCGCAAAGGCCACCATGCCATCGGGAACGGTCAGGGCGTGTCCTCGATCGGCAGGCCGCACCAGGCTGAAGAGCCCGGGCTCCGTGACCGTGTGTCCGTCGGCGTCGGTCGCCGTCGAATCGGCAAACTGCAGGGTACCGAGCGCCCCCCACAACGCCATCAGGCCGATGAGCATGCCGAAGTCGCCGACACGGTTGACGATGAACGCCTTGTTGGCGGCCGTCGAGGCGCTCGTGCGTTCGAAGTAGAACCCGATGAGAAACCACGAACAGATGCCGACGAGTTCCCAAAAGATGAAGACCATCGCCAGATTGCCGGCGATCACGATGCCGAGCATCGAGAAGCAGAACAGCGACAGGGCCTGAAAAAACCTCGGAAATCGCCCTGGCCGGTGGAGATGGTGGCCATTCGCGAGCGTCACTTCGTGATCGGTGACGTCGTGAAGTTCGTCGTGCATGTAGCCCGACGCATACACATGGATGCACGTGGCGATGAAGGTGACCACCACGAACATGAGGATGGTGAGCGAGTCGATGTACCAGCCGATCGACAGGGCAAGCCGACCGCCGCGATAGAGGGTGTACCACTCCCCGGAATACGAAACGGGGCCATGGCCGGCGGCGACGTGGCCCGAGGCCTCCGCATGAGCCTCGGTCGCATGGGGATCGCCGTGATCGGCGGCATGCACCGCCCCGTGGTCGTCGCCGTGATGGGCGGCCACCACCGGATGGGCTCCGAGCCACGACACAAACGCCACGAGCGAGAGCACCAGCGAACCAACGATGGCGGCCGTCGCCACCCAGGCCGCGTTCCGACCGTGGTGACCCATCCTGGGCCCGAAGAAAAGAATGAGCACGAACGAGGCCAGCGGCAGGAGCCAGGCCAGGCCGAGAAGCTGCGGAAGTTGGGTGGCAAGATCCATGATGTCGTGGCGCGGCTGCGGCCTATCCCTTGAGATCGTCGGCTCGGTCGACGTCGACGGTCGCGTGGTTGTTGTAGAAGCTCAATGTGATCGCGAGGGCCACCGCCGCCTCGGCGGCGGCGAGCAGGATCACAAACAGGGCGATCACTTGGCCATCGAGGCCCAACGACCGCACCCCTTCGCCCTGCAGATACGGCGACGCGAACGCGACGAAGTTGACGTTGGCCCCGTTGAGCACCAGTTCGATGCCCATCAGCACGCCGAGCGCATTCCGCTTCATCGCCATGCAGACAATGCCGCAGACGAATAAGATGGCTCCGACGACGAGGTAGTGCGCGACGCTCACCGGCTGCGTGAGCAGCCCGATCACGGGCACCATCGATGCGACCCCGACCTCCATCATCGACCTCCCGTGAGCACGGACGCACCACGCGATCGATCACGCCCGATCGCTGCGTGCTCCGCACGCGAGGCTGGCGGTTCGGACGACGCGGCCACCTCGATCGCCCGTGGTGTCTTGCGTCGCTTGGCTCGGGCGAGATAGGCGGCACCCACCAGCACCACCAGCAGATGTACCGACACGATCTCAAACGGCAGAAGATAGCCCGGCCGCACATTCGGTGACGGGGAACCAGCCGCGGGCTCGTCCACGCGGAGGCCGACGAGCGCCATGCCGATCGGGGTCGCCGAGGGATCGGCAACGACCCCCTGCGCCGGTGCACGCCAGGCATCGACGGAAAACGCCGCCTGGAGCAGCACTGCCAGCAGCACGGCCCCCACGACTCCCGCCACGACACGATCCCGTCCGCTCCCCTTGAGCGACACAAAAGGCCCCTGGGCGGTGAGCATCACACCAAACACGAGAAGGACGAGCGTGCCACCGACGTAGATCATCAACTGCATCGCCCCGACAAACTCCGCGCCGGCAAGAAAGAACAGTCCTGCCGTCGCGCCGAGGGAAAAGACGAGGTAGAGCGCCATCCGCACGATGTTGTCGGCGGCCACCACGGCCACGGCAAACCCACAGGCGAGCGCTGCAAAGACCAGAAAAAAGAACGAATGCCAGTTGATCGCGGCCACCGGCAACGGGGCGGCGACCATCGCATCGACGAGCATGGCAAGTCCGGTCATCATGATCCCACCTTGGCCACGTCGGAGGCTTTGGCCGATGCAGGGGGTGATCCGCCAGGCCCGGGGAGCCACCCCTCACGAACGGTCGCCGCGGGCGTGCGAAGCACCGGAATGACCCCGCCGGGCAGTGCGATCTGCCACAGCATCGCCCCGAGGAACATCACGGCCGCCAGCGGCGTGCAGTATTTCAAGCAGGTGGTCATCACCTGATCGATGCGGAGACGGGGCAACGTCCAACGAATCCACATCATCACGAGCACGCCGACGGTCGCCTTGCCCATGAGGTTGGCGAGGCCCACGAGACGCACGAGATAGTGGGCCGTGTCTCCAGTTCCCTCGGACAGGCCCAGCAGCGTCGCCAGCGGAATCGGGCCGTTCCAGCCCCCCATGAAAAGCACCGCCGCGAGGGCCGACACGAGAAACATGGAGCCGTATTCCGCCATGAAGAAGAAGCTCCACCGCAGTCCGGAATACTCGGTGTGAAACCCGGCCACGAGTTCGCTTTCGGCCTCGGCCAGGTCGAAGGGAGCACGGTTCACACTCGCCACGGCGCAGGTGACATAGATCCAAAACACGACGAACGTGAACGGGTCGTGGAAGAGGTACCAGTTCGTGAACCACCCCGACTGCTTTTCGGCGATCGTGACGAGGTCCATGCTGCCCGCAAGCATCACGGGAACCACGACGCACATGCCCAGCGGCACCTCGTAACTCACCACCTGTGCCGCCTCACGCATGGCCCCGAAGAGCGACCACTTCGAGGCCGATGCATAGCCCGCCAAGATCACCCCAAACACTTCGAGGCCAAGGACGGCGACCACGAAAAACACGCCCACATTCAGCCGCTGGCCGACGACATCGAAGGCGAATGGCAGGCAGATGAACGCGCAAAACGATGCACAGAAACTGACGTACGGGGCGATGCGAAACAGCATCCCATCGGCACCTTCCGGCATCAGATCCTCCTTCGCGAGGAGCTTGATGCCGTCCGCCAGGGATTGAAGCCATCCGAACTTGCCGCCCGTGCGGGTGGGCCCGAGGCGGTCCTGGATGCGGCCGGCGATCTTCCGCTCGGCCCAGATGAAGACAAGCGCCCCGCCGGCGATCACATTCAAAATGAGCACCGCCGCGACGACCGCGGTGATCGTCCACCCAAGCCAGCCGGGCAGCCCCAACGTGTTGATCAGAAGGTCAGCCATGAATCAGCGTGCCGCCTCGACGTTCACAGAACGGCCATTTTCACGGCCAAACAAACGATTTCGCGATGAATCGCACGAAGTGTCGCCTACCGATCGAGAAAAGGGAAGCCCCTGAAGCATGCTCACCGGTCGATCTCTCCCATCACGATGTCGAGACTGCCGACGATCGCCGGAACGTCGGCGATCAGGCAGCCGCGACAGAGTTCGTGGGCCACGGCGAGGTTGGAAAAGGAGCTCGATCGGGCACGGGCCCGCCAGGGCGTGGCCGTGCCATCGCTGACGATGTAGAAGCCCATCTGCCCCTTGGGGCACTCGGTCTCCAGGTAGGCGTCACCGGTCGGCATCTTCTCCGCGAGCTTGACGGGATCACCGAGCGGTCCCTGGCAGGATGCATAGCGATCGATGGCCTGACGAACGAGGTCCATCGACTGCACCACTTCCAGCATGCGGACGAAGAAGCGATGCCAGCAGTCGCCGAGAACGGCATCGGCCGGCACGGCTGGATACTCATGATCACGCGGGTAGTGGCCGTCCTTCATCACCGCCACTTCAAAGGCGTAGCCTTCGTACATCGCCGTGTAGATCGCCTCACCGTCGCGCCGCATGTCCTGATCGACGCCGCTGCCTCGGAGCACAGGGCCCGAGCAGCCGTATTCGATCGCCAGGTCGCGGGACATCACGCCGATGTTCGCCGTGCGTTTCACGAAGATGGCGTTCGTGGTGAGGAGGGCGTGATACTCCTTGATGATCGGCTCGAACTGGTCGAGGAATGCTTCACACTTCTGCAGCCAGCCCGGCGGCAGGTCGGCCGTCAGCCCACCCACCGTGATGTAGCTGTAGGTGAGGCGGGCACCGCAGGCCTCTTCAAAGAGGTCGAGGATCTTTTCCCGCTCGCGGAAGGCGTAGAGAAACGGACTGAACGTGCCGAGATCGAGGCCATACGCCCCCATGCCAACGAGGTGACTGGCGATGCGGTTGAGCTCGGCGATCAACACCCGCAGGTGCCTTGCCTTCTCGCTCACCTGGTATTTCATCAGCTTCTCGACCGTCAGGGCCCAGCCGAGATTCATGTTCATCGCGGCGAGGTAGTCCATCCGGTCGGTGTAGGGGATGAACTGACGATGCGTGATGTTTTCACCGATCTTTTCGGCGCTTCGATGGAGATACCCGATATGGGGCTCCACTTCCGAAACCACCTCGCCATCGGTGCGAAGAACCAGCCGGAGCACGCCGTGGGTGCTCGGATGCTGAGGCCCCATGTTGACGAGCATCTCGTCGGTGCGGACATCGAACTCGATGATCCGCGGATCGTCGTCGACCAGTGATGCCATCACTACCTCCCCCTGATGCCGTGGTATTCGAGCGGCATCTCATAGTCTTTCCGGAGCGGATGCCCTTCCCAATCCTCCGGGCAGAGAATCCGCCGAAGGTCGGGATGACCGGTGAACCACACGCCGGAGAGGTCATACACCTCCCGTTCGTGCCAGTTGGCTCCGCGCCACACGCCGCACACGCTCGGGATTTCGGGCAACTGGCCGGGCACGTCGGCCTTCCACCGCGGCAGCGTGGCCTTCACGACGAGGCTCACACGAGCCGGCGTGCTCCAGAGGTGGTAGACCATCTCCAGATGAGGCTGCCAGGAAACCTTGGCGGCCTTCTTGGGGTCGGGCTCGCACCAATCAACGGCGGTGATGCACTGGAGCGAATCAAACCGCACGGGGCTCGCCGTCGCCAGCCAGTGACACACATCCGCGATGCGGTCGGCCTGCACCTCGATCCACGGATCGACGACGTCGAGCGTCCGGCCCGTCACGGCGCCAGGCACGGCCTTCTCCAACTGCTCCAAGAACTCGGGGCCACGCATCATGAATCTCTTTGCTCACCGCTTGAAGTGGACGGAGGGGATGTCACCCGTGACGCACGGACGACTCTCGCGTCGAGACACGGCCCGCCGAGCCGGCCCGCTCGGCCGACACGGCCCGAACCCAGTCGAGATCGCCGCGATACCAGACATACGCGAAGCCGGCGAGCAGAATGGCGTAGAATGCCGCCATATCCACCAGCGCCGTTCGGGCCAGGAGCGAGCCCGCCCGAGCGAGCGACCACGACGCCTGGGCCTGCTCGGGCGTCTGACTGCCCCGCTCGGCCTCGACATACCGCACTTCGGGAAGCGTCGGCGTGAAGTAGGGCCCCTTCTGGGCGGGAACCGCCGGCTCCTTCAGTCCGAGTTCACGGAGCAGGCCGTAGGACGCCTCCGATGGCGCCCCGTCGGCGGTCGCCGACACCAGTGCCGGATCGGTCAGTTGCGTGGCCTTCCCAAACACGGTCGCCCACGGGAAGAACAGCGCCACTTCGACGTCGAAAATGATGAAGAGCAGTGCCACCACGTAAAACCGCAGATCGAACTGCACGAAACTCGATCCGATGGTCGGCTCACCACACTCGTACACCTCGAGTTTCTCGGTGTTCGGGGCCCGCGGCCGCACGAGCCAGCCAACCAGCAGGTTGACGGCAAGAAAGCCGCCGCCCACGGCGACGAACAGGGCCACGAAGCCGGCGATCAGGGTCGGATGCATGAGTGGGTTGAGGTCGAGGGTGCTTCGCTACTGGTTGGGGCCACCGTGAACCGGTTCGACAACCACCTTGGATGCCGAAATCGCCGTGGGGTTGAGCGTCGAACGACCCCAGGCCACCTCGACGGGAAGTCGGGCGAAATCGACGATGGTTCCGTCCCGGCTGTAGCACGAGAGGTCGAGCGTGGAGCCCATGAAAATACAATCGACCGGACACGGCTCGACGCAGAGCGCACAGAACATGCACTTGGAGTAGTCGATCGTGAATCCACTGACACGGAAGCCCTTCGCCCCTTCCACCCGTTCCTTGCCGATGTAGATGCAATCGACGGGACAGGCCTTCGAGCACTGATCGCAGGCGATGCAGGTCGTGAGATCGTATCGATGAAAGCCCCGATAGCGTGCCGCGACGGGGGCAGGGAGTTCCGGATACTCGAAGTGCTCGGTGAAGGTCCGTCGTTTTTGGTCGTAGGTGCTGCCGAAGACCCGAAGCGTGACGAGCATGCCCTCGAGAACGGTCCGCACGGCCGTGAACAGGTTTCGAAACCAGTCTTTCATGGGCAGGCCTGTCAGGGACGGAGGCGCGTCGTCAGAACTCCCGACACGCCACACTCGGGATGATCGACGCGACGATCGACGCGGGCCCGCAGTATAGGAAGGTGGCGAAACCCAACAAGGCACCACACGTCTTTCCTCGTTCCTCCCGTCGATGTCATCGATGGGTGAGGCGTGGGGCAGGCTTGCCCTCGCCACCGGTCGCGCCCCTTCAGGCCCCCCGACCCCCCCCTTGGCGAGTGGACTCGATGCGGCCTTTCCGTTTTTTCGCCGTTTTTTGGCCAAAATCCACACTGGCGGCAGACGTCCACTCCCTTGACTTAGCGTCGGAAACCGTTACAGTGAAAGAGGTTGCGGCATGCTGAGTGAGGGCTGTCGCCAGGCCAAGGACCGGCACCATGCTCGTGTTGTCACGAAAAAAGGACGAGAGCATCGTCATCAACAACGATATCACCATCGTTGTTGTTGAGATTCGTGGCGACAAGGTCCGCCTTGGCGTTGAGGCACCCAAGGAAGTGCCCGTTCATCGCCGTGAAGTGTTCGAGGCGATCGTTCGAGGCGACTCGGTCGACCCGGCCCCGGTGATCGCGTCGAACGACGTGCCCGCTGAGTCGATGCCGCCTTCACCGGAAGGCTCCGACGGCTGATCGTCTGGCCGACCAGATCACGATCGCCCTCCGCCGTCGACCCTTACGCCAACCGATGTCTCGGTGTAGGCTATGCACAACAGCGATTCAAACTGGTTGACCATCAGTTTGGCCCCATCGTCTAGTGGCCTAGGACACCGCCCTTTCACGGCGGTAACCGGGGTTCGAATCCCCGTGGGGTCATTCTCGCCACCTGCGCTTCCCGGCCATGAACCACCTTCCCTCCGCCAAGCCGGCGGCCGCGGCCGCTGAACCTCCGGCACACTACGACGCGGTGCTGTTCGTGTCGTTCGGTGGCCCCGACGGCCCCGACGACGTCATGCCATTTCTGGAAAACGTCCTCCGAGGACGCAACGTGCCTCGCGAGCGGATGCTGGAGGTGGCCGAACACTATCAGCACTTCGGCGGGAAGAGCCCGATCAACGATCAGAACCGTTTGCTTCTCAACGCCATCCGTGAGCAGCTCGATGAGCATGGCCCCCGCCTGCCGATCTACTGGGGCAACCGCAACTGGCATCCGCTTCTGACCGACACGATCCGTGACATGGCCGACGCCGGTATTCGGCGGGCCATCGCTTTCGTCACCAGCGGCTTTTCGAGTTATTCAGGATGTCGCCAATACCGCGAGAACATCGCCGCGGCCCTCGCCCCGCTGGGGGATCGGGCCCCGCAGATCGACAAGATTCGCGTGTTCTTCAATCATCCCGGATTCGTCGAGCCGATGGCCGAGAACGTTCGGCGATCCCTGGCAGCCTTCCCCGAGAGCGATCGCTCGCTAGTACCCGTGCTCTTCACCGCGCACAGCATTCCCTCCTCGATGGCCGAAGGATGCAAGTACGTCGCGCAGCTGGAGGAGTCGTGCCGTCTCGTCGCCACATCAGCCGGCGTCCACCACTGGAAGCTGGTCTACCAGAGCCGAAGTGGCCCGCCGTCGCAGCCATGGCTGGAGCCCGACGTATGTGATGCGATCCGGGCGATCCACGCGGCCGGGGGCCGGCAGGTGGTCGTGGCGCCGATCGGATTCATCTCCGACCACATGGAAGTGAAGTATGACCTCGACACCGAGGCCGCCGAACTCTGCCAGGAACTCGGCATGCACATGGAGCGTGCAGCGACCGTGGGAACAGCTCCGGCCTTCGTGCGCATGATTCGCGACCTCATCGCCGAACGGGCATGGCAGGAACCCACACGGGTGGCGATCGGCCTCCTGCCTGCCAGCCACGACGTCTGCCCTGTGGATTGCTGCCCGGCGCCCCAGCGTCCGACCAGTCCTTCCCGCCCCCCTGCATGACAAGCGTCCGCTTCACTGCTGGCTCTCCCGCGGACCATCCCCGCGAGTGCGTGTCGCTCGTGCACGGCTTTCTGGCCAACAAATACATGCTCTCGGTGCTCGGCCGACGGCTAAGAGCCCGCGGCTACCTGACGACTGCCTGGGGATACTGGAACATGCAGTGCTCCCTGCTGGTCCATGCCGACCGCTTCGCGAAAGAGCTTCAGACGCTCGACCGCGATCCTCGCGTCGCCACCATCCACCTCGTCACCCACAGCATGGGATGCATCATCGGCCGTGTGGCACTGAGCCACTACCGTCCGGAAAAACTTGGGCGTTTCGTGATGCTCGCTCCGCCAAACCGTGGGTCGTTCGTCGCCACGGCAACCGCCGGAACATTTGGTCGAATACTCCGTCCCGTCGCCGAACTCTCCACGGCCTCCGACAGCCTCGTGAACTCGCTCCCGACGCCCCAGGGGGTCGACATCGGCGTGATCGCCGCACAGCACGACGCCTTGGTGAGCGAGGAAAGCACCCATCCAGATGCGCCGCACGACCACGTGACCGTGCCAACCTGGCACACGGGGTTGCTGTTCCGCCGCGACACCGTCGACCTGGTGACCAGCTATCTCTCCACCGGCAGATTTCCACCCACGGCGTCTCCCCCCGCGCCCACACCATGAACACCTCACCGCGCCCGCTTGGATCGTCGACCGTTTCGGTGGGCCCACTCGGACTCGGCTGCTGGCCCCTGGCGGGCATGACCCGTGAAGGCGTCACTCGAGCCGACGCCGTGGCGACGGTTCGCGCCGCCCTCGACTGTGGCATCGTGCATCTCGACACCGCCTACTGCTACGGCGAACACGGAGAAAGCGAGCGAGCCATCCGCGAGGCCATCGGCGGACGCCGCGACGACGTGGTGATCGCCGGCAAGTGCGGCATCCACTGGGACCGTGACGAGTCCTGTTCGCCGCCGCGTCGCCAGGTGAGCGACGCCAGCCCTGGCCGACTGATCACCGAGGTGGAGGAGAGCCTGGGACGGCTGGGAACCGATCGGCTCGACCTTCTCTACCTCCACGCGCCAGACCCACGGGTGCCGATCGAGGAATCGGCAGCCTCGCTGAAACGAATGCAGGAGCAAGGCAAGGCCGTGGCAATCGGCCTTTCGAACGCCTCGCTCGACAACCTCGCTCGTTTCGCGGCCATCTGCCCGTTGGCGGCGTGCCAGATGCCATACAACATGCTCCAACGCGACATCGAACACGACATCGTGCCCTGGTGCCGCACTCACGGGGTTGCGGTCATCGCCTACTGGCCCCTCATGAAAGGGCTCCTTTCGGGCACCATGTCGCGAGACCGCGTATTTCCCGTGAGCGACAGCCGACACCGCTACGCAATCTTCCAGGGGGTCGAGTTCGAACGGAACCTCGACTTCGTCGACGCCCTCCGGCCCGTGGCCAGCCGACTCGGCTGCACGGTGGCCGACGTGGTGCTGGCCTGGACGGCCGAGCAGCCAGGCATCACCGCCGTGTTGTTCGGGGCCACATCACCGGATCAGGTGCAGCGGAATGCCGACGCCCTCCGGTGCTCGCTGGACGACGATGCTCGACAGGCGATTGGCCTGGCCATTCGTGACCGCGGACCGGTTCCCGGGCGTCAACGGGTCTGAGGCCGTTCCCCAGCCCGCGGGTCAGCCGGCACCGACCGGCTGCCCCAGCGCCGCCGCGACGGCGACGTACGACTGACGAACCTTGAGGCAGGTCTGGCGGAATGACTCCGGCCGACTCACGCCGGCGAGCCGAAGCGTCTCGATCGGACCGCGACGAAAGACCAGGTCCCCGGCGGCGTACCATTCCTGGCCTGGGCTCACGACCACGTCGATGGCATCGAAGCGATCGAGATCGACATACTGCTCAACGCGTGGATTGATTCCACGCTCGACGATCACGCGTCGGTTGGTCAAACGGTATCGGCGAATCGACCACGGCAATCGCATCGACAGGTAGAGCATGAGGCCGAGGGGGATGGTGGCCACCAAGGCCAGCCGCCCCAACGAAATAGGACCGGCACCCTCACGAATGCGGTAGATCCGCCCCAGCGTCTGCCCGAGAGCGGTCGAGGCCACCGACGGCCACACGGTCATCACCGTGGCCTCGGCGACAGCGGGTGGCACCACTCCAGAAATGGGCTGGGAAGCGATCATGGCATCTCGTCCACGGACACACCGGTCAACTGGCCCACGACACCATGCGTCGGCCACCCCATAGAGTGGCGTTTCTAGCCGAAAAAACAAGGCCAGGACCGATTCGGCTCAATCCCGCCACGTCCTCACCGCCCTGCCAGCTTCATGGTGCCCGACGTGACCACCACCATCACCGTCGAGGCCATCGCCCTGGCCTCCGGATCCACGTCATCCCCCGCCGTCACGGTTGACGGCGACGCATGCTTTTCCAAAAACGGTTGCAGGCTCTCGACCGGCCAGACGAGCCCGCCAGCGACATCCGATTTCTCGACGCGAGGGGTCGGGGCCACGATGCCGACCAATCCACCGTCGCTCCCCACCACCGCTCCGCCACCTCGGTCGCACGACGTCGCGGCATCGTGAATCGATGTCGAGTCGGTAGCATCGGCAAGCGCCCGCATGGTGCCGGCGGCCACGTCAGGCTCGCGTCGCCGAAATGGCGATGGAGCCGATCCCACCACCGCCACCCGATCGCCAACGGCCGGTGAACGGGCAGTGATGGGAACGGGAGCCGCCTTCAAGCCCTCGGCCGCCACGAGCGCCATCGGCGGCGTCGGGGATGACGCGATCACCTTCCCTGGGAGCAGTGCGTCCGGATTCAAAGGATCACGAATGATGATCTTGTCTCCCGCATCGACGAGCGTCTGAGGAACGAGCACTTTTCCCGGCGCCACCACGATCCCCGGCCCTTCCATCAGGGGCCGATACACCGTTCCCACAACGGCGGACATCGAGGCCAGCACCGGAGGCGTCATCGCCGCAATCGTCGACGAGTTCTCGCCCAAACCGAGAAAGACATACTCCTTCTTCCCGGCGGCTGTCTTGACACCAAGGTCTTGCGTGAGCTGCCGATACAGCGAGGAATACTCGTCTTCCAGCCGCTGGATCATCTTGAAGTCGGGAAATCCTCGTTTGTTGGCGTTCGCCACGATGAGCCCCACGACATCCGAGAGCGGCTGCACGTTCGAGAGGTGATTCACCGCCATGCGATAGTGCGACAACGCCGGCGCCGGTCGTCGTGTGAGCAGTTCGCACATGGCCAGATTGAACCAGACCGCGCCGACGTCGGGATGGTCGGCGGCAAGATCCGCAAACCGATCTCCGGCGATCTCGAGTTCCACAGGCTTCTGCAGGAGGGGCAGGAGAGCGAGAAAGAACTTCGCCTGAAGGCTTCCTCGCCCAACCTCGGCCACCGCATCGACCTTCTCTCGCGCAAGACGAAGATTCCCGAGCCGTGAAAGCTCCACCGCCTGGCGCACGAGTTCTTCCGCTTCCCGTGCAGCCTCACGTGCCGTCGCCGCATCAACCCATTCATCCCCCCATCGCACCTTGCCCGCGGCCGCACGATCCCGCCATACGGCGAGCCTCTCCTCCGCCGCAGCCCGATCGATCGCGAGATCCTCGGCCTGGGCCACGACCATCCGATACAGATTGACGGCATCGCCGGCCGTGACACACCGCCGAGCATCCGACTCAACCGCGTCGAGCAGACTCGCAGCCGGTGAGGTGGCAGGTGCCGCCGGCTCCTCCGCCTGAGCAGTCACGCCCGCCTCAGCCGCGCCCGCCTCAGCCGCGGCAGCTGACGCGGCTGCTTGAACCGCTGAACGTGACGCATCGGTCAGGCCAGCGACCGGGACTTCAACGCGGCGATCTCCAACGCGAAAGGCGGCCGTGTCG
>Ga0208783_10000480_pt1 | contig 24717 bp, 17 predicted proteins | sample DEB19_08_DNA_2_FD_184529 | JGI IMG/M metagenome (GOLD analysis project Ga0208783, IMG submission 184529) | Aqueous microbial communities from the Delaware River and Bay under freshwater to marine salinity gradient to study organic matter... | ecosystem: Environmental > Aquatic > Marine >...
TGTCGTGGCCGCACGCATGTATCCGGCCCGCGTGCTCGGAGCTGAAGGGGAGGCCGGTCTCCTCGGTGAGCGGGAGCCCGTCCATGTCGGCGCGGAGGAGGACGACCGGACCGGGCCGCCCGCCCTCGATCACCGCGGTCACGCCCGAGGTCGTCCGGTCCAGGGTCGGCTCGAGGCCGATCTCCCGGAGCGCCGCAAGGACGATCTCCCGGGTGAGCGGCGTCTCGAGCCCGACCTCGGGGACCCGGTGGAGCCGCCGGCGGAGGTCCACGATCCAGGGAAGGATGCTGCGGGCGGCAGCGAGATCGGCGGGCGAGGCGGTGGGCTCCATGCGCCGAGGATAGCGGGGCGCCGGTGTCGGAACGGGCGCTCCGCGCGTGGCGCTCAGCCCGCTCGGCCGAGATCGATGGGGACGCCCGGCAGGAGCTGCGGGTGCCGCTCCCCGAGCCAGCGACGGAAGGTCCGGTAGGCGGCCTCGCTCGCGGCCGTGTACGGCGGCAGGAGCCGGAGCGGCAGGCGCTCCTCGGTGACCCGCTGGAGCATCTTCTCGTACGCCCCATCGATATGGGGTCCGTCGCCGGCGAAGCGTGTGAGCGCTTCCTCGATCGCGAGGTAGGCCGGGTGCATCGCCGCGAGCGTCTCGTGGTCGCCGGCTACCCCGGCCTCGAAGAAGCGCCAGGCGTGGGGGTCGTTCGTGGAGCTCAGCGACTGGAGCAGCCCGGGCTCGCCGATCGCGCACCCGATCGGGTAGCCGACCTCCGTCAGGAAGTGCCGGAGCATCGGCGCCTCCGTGAGGAGCGCGTGGATGCGCAGCGTGTCGCCGGTCCCGTTCTTGGTCCCCACCAGGTTCGGGTGCTCGGCCGCGAGCTCCGCGTAGAGCGGTGCAGCGATCAGTCGTCCCGCACGCAGCAGGTTGTAGTGGAGGAAGCGCGCCTCCGGCAGCCGCCACAGGAGGCCGCGCACGAAGGTCCGCACCTCGTCATCGGTGAGGACGCCCCATGCGGGTAGGGTGAACTGGAAGTCCCGGACCCCGGCCGCCATCGCCCGCTCCGCGCGCGCGATCAGGATGCCCATGGACTGGCCGATCAGGCCGACCATGGGGTGGGCATCCGGCGTATCCGCGCACGCCGCCACGAAGTGACCGACGATCTCGTCGAACTGGGCGTCGGTCACCGCGTAGCCTTCGCCGGCGGTCCCGAAGACGTAGAGGTGACGGATGCCGCCCGCGAGACGCGAGCGCACGATCGACCGGAAGAGATCGGCGTCCAGCCGGTGCTCGGTGGTCCATGGGATGCAGACCGTGGGCAGGATCGTGCGTGGGAAGCGCGCTTCGAGGGACATCAGGGCCTCCGTTCCGATGGATGCGAGCCGTTGGGCATGGTCCGTTGGCCGGCGGGTCAGCGCTGCGCCGCAGCGTGGGCGGCCATCATCGCGCGCAGCGATCCGATCGGGCAGGTGGCCGGATCGGCCTGGAGCGCGCGCGCGACATCCGAGAGCGGACCCAGCTTGGCGAGGACGACTGCGGTCCCCATGCTCTCGATCTTGCGCCTGGCCTGGCGCCGGTCAAGGTGGTCGATGTCTCCCGAGGTGGCGATCCCGACCCGCAGGTGCCCCCGGCCGCGGCTCTCGGCGGCGAGCGTCGCCGCCCAGACGAGCATCTCGGGGTCGTCGACGCCCGGTTTCCGCGCATCGGCGGCACCGACCACGACCCCCTGCTCGGCCGGCAGCTGCTCGATGAGCCGCCACGCGTCCTCGCCGGCGGTCACGTCGATGAGGAAGCTCCGATAGGGGAGCGCCGCGATCCGGTCATGCGTGGAGCGATGCGGCGCCGCGCCGGTGAGCGCGAGCGAGAGGTGGGTCCCCTCCGGAACGGCCGCGACGAGCGCTTCCAGGGCGCCGGCGGCATCGTGCAGGGCGCCGGGGTCGTCGCCGAGCGCGGCGAGACCGGGCTCCTGGACCTGGATCACCGGGCAGGTCGCATCAAGGAGGGCGCGGGTCGTGGCGGCGAGGGCGTCCGCGAGCGCCGGCCGGATCGACGCCGCGCGCGCCGGGTCGCCGTCCGCGAGGGCCAGGCTCGCCGACCAGGGGCCGGGCAGGACCTGCTTGACGACCGCGTCGATCCCGTCGTCCGCCCAGCGCCACGCGGTGGCGATCTCGGCCGGCCCGATCGTCCCCGCGAGGAGACCGCGGGCGAGGGCGAGGCCGTCGCCGCCGGGCCAGCGCACCCATGCATCGTGGACCATCGCGAGCCCGGCGGCCGCCTGCTCGGCGACCAGCTCCGTGACCACGCGGTCGGCCGCGTCGGCATGGGCATCCGGCGATGACAGGTCGGAGGCCCGGCGATGCCGGGCCTCCGCCAGGGGATCCGTGACGCCGGGGAGAGCCCCCAGGGGGTACCCGCCGGCGAGCGTCGCGAACACCGCGATCCGTCAGAAGGATGGCGCGACCCGGGGTCGCCGGAGCGACCCCGGGTCGGGATCCGTGTCAGGCCAGGAGCCACTCCTGGATGACCGCCTGGACCCCATCGATCGCGGCCTGATGGGCCGCGGCCGCGTCGTACTCGCCGGAGATCATCTTCGCTAGGACCTCGTCGAAGACCGGGTTCCAGTCGTACGGAGCGCCCCAGCGGTTCATCCCACCCTGGGACTGGACGGCCCAGATCGGGGTGAGGTCGGCGTCGTACTCCTGGATCGCCGGATCCTCCAGGACCGAGGTCCGCGTGGGCGGGTAGCGGTCCGGAGAGAGGGCGACCTGGAGGCAGACATCGCGCGAGAACTGGGTGAGCAGGTAGCTCTTGCCCGCGTCCTGGTTGAGGCTGAACCTGGAGAGGCCCAGGCCGTCCGAGCCGTTCACCGTGCCGGTCGAGCCGTCCACGATGCCCGGGTTCGCCATCCGGCCGAACTTCTCGATGAAGTCCCCCTCCGGGACCGAATCCTCGCCGGCGATGATGAACGCGATGTTCCCCTGGGTGAAGAGGACGAACGTGTCGTGCTCGTTCTTCGTGTTGTTGTAGTCCGGATCCCAGAACCCTTCCTTGAGACCGCGCTCGATGGTCTGGAAGGTCCGCAGGCCCTCCTCGCCGTCGAACATCAGCTGGGTCCGGTCATCGCTGAACATCGGCTTGCCCAGCGAGTTGTACATCTGCATGAAGTAGAAGGCCGCGAAGATGCCGCCCTCGCCCAGCCACGGCTGGACGCTCGGGATGATCCCCTGCTCCTTGAACTTCGGCGTGAGGTCGATCAGCTCGTCCCACGTCTTCGGCGGCTCGCTCAGCCCGATCTTCTCGAAGAGCTCCCGGTTGTAGGCGCTCAGGAAGCCGGAGTAGTGGATCGGCAGGCCGCGCAGGACACCATCGCTCGCCGTGAAGGTGGAGAGCGCGGAGGGGTAGTAGTCCTCCGTATCCAGCTCGCCCCACTCCGCGACCGGGGTCAGGATGCGGGCCCCGAAGCGAGCCATGAAATTGTCGCTCGTGTAGATCGTGTCCCAGTTCGAATCGGCGGTCGCGATCATCGCCGCGAGGACCGCCGGCTTCTCCGTGAACGGCACGTTCGTGAACGTCGCGTTGCCACCGGTCTGCGCATTCCAGACCGCCAGGCCGATGTGCTCGGCGTTCATGGAGTAGCCGCCGCTGAACCCCTGGAGGTTGACGCCCGCGAACGAGCCATCGCCCTCCAGCGCAGGGGTCGGCTGCGGGGTCGGCGACGCGTCCTGCGCCTTCACCGACCGAGCGCCTGCTGCGGCGGCGAACGCCGCCGCCCCGGCCGCGAGCCCGCCGGCGAGCACCTGCCGCCGAGAGACCTGCGCGTGGGTCAGGGCCTCCGCGCCCTTCTTGAGATCCGCCATTCCCGCTACCTCCTCCAGGACCATCCGCTCCGGCCGGGCGGCCGGACACGGCTCATCTGAAGCACCGTGCAAGACACCCCCGGGGCGCCGCTCGTCAACCCTTCACAAGCCCCTCCGTGAGGCCGGCGATGATCCGCCGATGGAAGAGGAGGACGAGCAGGAGGCAGGGGAGCACCGCGACGATGCCGGCGCTCGCGAGCATATTCGGCGGGGGCGTCTGGTTGAGCGTCTCGCCGAAGCCGAAGTTGTTCGTGCTCACGATGCGGCGGGTGATCGTGATCGTGTCCCGCTGCCCGAGCACGACCGCGAAGAGGAACTCATTCCAGGTGCCGATGAGCAGGAGGATCGCAGTCGCCGCGATCCCCGGCGCCGAGGCAGGCACGACGATGCGGAAGAGGGTCCCCAGGCGTGAGCAGCCGTCGATCCGGGCTGCCTTCTCGAGCGAGATCGAGACGTCCGCGAAGAAGTTCCGCAGGAGCCAGACGACGAGCGGGACCCAGAACGCCACGTTGACCAGGACGAGCGCCAGGACGGTGTCCGTGATGCGCAGGATCTGGAAGATCCGCAGCACCGGGATCGCCATCACGACCGCCGGGACCATCTGGGTGAAGATCAGGATCGCGATGACCCCTCTCTTGCCGGGGAGGTCGTAGCGGGCGAGCGCGTATGCCGCAGGCGCGGAGAGGACGATGACGACGAGGGTCGTGATCAGCGAGACCTCGAGGCTCGTGATGAGCGAGGAGAACCAGACCGGGTCCCCATAGACCGTCCGGTATCCGTCGAGCCACAGGTCGAGCGTCAGCGTGGGCGGCATCGTCGTGAGGTTCCGCTCCGGCTGGACGCTGGAGATCATCACCCATGCGATCGGCGCGAAGAAGAAGAGGAAGAGGGCGATCGTCACGATGGCGAAGCCGACCTTGCCCGCTCGCGGGGGGATCCTCAGCCGCCGCCGTGGACCGCTCTCGTAGCGGGTCCCGGCCACGGCTGCCAGCTGCGCCGCCCGCCCTGCCACCGTCCAGGCACGCTGGTCGGATGCCCCGTCGTCTCCGCCGGACATCCCGGATGCGCGACGCCGTCCCTGGATGAGGACGAGGAGGAGCGAGCACGCGACGATGAGCCCGAAGAGGATCACCGTGAGCGTGGACGCGTAGCCCAGGCTCAGGTTGTTGAACGCCTTGTCGTAGATCGCGTAGATCAGCACGTAGGTCTGACGCCCGGGACCACCGCTCGTGAGGCTGAAGAGCAGGTCGAAGACCTGGAGCCCGATGATGATCTGGAGGACGGCCACCACCAGCACCGTGGGGCGGATCGCCGGCAGGACGACCCACCGGAAGGTCTCCCAGCCGGTGGCTCCGTCCATGCGTGCCGCGCGGTAGTGCGAGGAGGGGATCGTGCGCAGGGCGGCGAGCAGGAGGAGCGCGAGGAGAGGCACCGACCGCCACGCGGTGGCGACGATCGCGATGACCACGGCGTTGCCGGTGTCCTGGAGCCAGTTGACCGGCTCCGCGATCAACCCGAGCCCGATGAGGAGCCCGTTCACGATCCCGAAGTGGGTGTCGAAGATGAAGCGCCAGAAGACGCCCGCCACGACCGAGGCGACCGCCCACGGTGTGAGCACGGCCATGAGGAAGATCCCCGATCCGCGGAAGCGCCGGTTGAGCACGAGCGCCGTGACGAGGGCGAGCGGGATCGTGACGAGCGTGACCGCTGCGGCGAAGAGCAGCGTGCGCGGGATCGTCTGAAGGACGACCTCGTCGATGGGCAGCCGCTCGAGGTAGTTGCGCAGGCCGACGAATGGCGTCAGATCGTCCTTGGCAAGCTCCACGCGGAAGAAGCTCAGACCGAAGACAGAGAGGATCGGGGGGAGAACGAAGGCCGCCACAAGGAGGAGCGCGGGTACGCTCACGAGCAGACCGAACCGCCGGTCGCTCAACCGGTCGAGGCGCGCCGTGATCGTCCCCCCTGCACGACCAAGCACCGTACCGACCATGGACATCCGCCGACCAACCCCCACCGGTACCCCGAGGCGGCCCGTCCGGGCCGGATTCGACGGTAGCAGCGCCCGAGGCCGGGCGTCAATGATCTTTGATCTGACGGAGCCCTCCGCGCCCGCTATCGTTCGACGTGCAGATGGACCGGCCCATCGCTCCGGCCCGACCCCGAGGTGCCACGTGTCGTTCACGGTCGTCCAGGTCGATCCCAGCCCCGACCTCGAGCCGTATGCGTGGGAGCGCGCCCGGCTCGCGGAGGCGGGCGGCACGCTCCGCGTCGCCGGCTGCACGGATGCCGCGCAGGTCGTCCCCGCGCTCGCGGACGCGGACGTCGCGTGGCTCTCGTGGTCGCCGCCCATCGACCGCACCATCCTCCAGGGGCTCGCCCGCTGCCGGCTCGTGATCCGCTGGGGGATCGGCTACGACCAGATCGACGCGCAGGCGGCGACGGAGCTGGGGATCGCGGTCGCCAACTCGCCCACGTACGGCACGGAGGACGTGGCGGAGCTCGCCATCGGGCATCTCTTCGCGGTGATGCGCCGGATGCCCTGGGCCCACGCGGCGATGACCGCGGGCGGCTGGGTCGTCCCCGAGGAGCCGACCGTCCACCGGATCACCGGACGGACGCTGGGGCTCCTGGGCGTCGGCCGGATCGGCTCGGCGGTCGCACGGCGAGCGATCGGGCTCGGGATGCGTGTGATGGGGACGGATATCGCGCGCAGCGACGCGGAGCTGCGGGCGATCGGCGTGGAGCCGGTGGGCCACGCGGAGCTCGCGGCGGCGTCGGATGCGATCAGTGTCCACGTCCCCTACTCCGCCGCGAACCACCACCTTGTGGATGCCGCGTTCATCGCGCGGATGCGCCCCGGCGCCGTCCTCGTCAACACGAGCCGGGGCAAGGTGATCGACCAGGCGGCGCTCGTCGCGGCGCTCCGCGAGGGCCGGCTGGGCGGGGCGGGGATCGATGTCTACGAGGTGGAGCCGCCCGCATCGGACGATCCGATCCGCAGCGCGCCGAATGTCTCGCTCACCTGCCACCACGCCGGATTCACCCAGGAGGCGATCGTGGACCTGCGCGCGGAGATGGTGCGCACCACGATCGACTTCATCACGACCGGCTGGTCGGACGCGATCGTCAACCCGGAGGTGCGGGGACGGCTCCGCCCGCCCGCCCGCTGAGTGGGGGCGCCTAGCGCGCGGGCAGCGTCGGCCCGACCGCCGCGAAGGTCGCCACCAGCCGCCGCGATAGCTCGCCGAGCTCCTCATCCGTGATCGTGAGCGGCGGGTAGAGGCTGATGATGTCGCCGCGGGCCCCGTCCGCCATCCCGGTCCCCGGGTAGACGACGATCCCGTTCCGCAGGCCCGCCTCGCGCAGCTTCACCGCGACCCCGTCAGTGCTCTCGAAGGGTTCCTTCGTCTCCCGGTCGCGCACCAGCTCGATCCCCGCCATGAGGCCGCGGATCCGGATGTCGCCGACCCAGGGGTAGGCCCACAGCGGATCGAGCGCGGCACGGAAGGCAGGCTCCATCGTGGCCGCCCGGCCGATCAGGCCCTCGCGATCCACGATGTCCAGGACCGCCAGCCCGGCCGCCATCGAGACCGGGTTGCCGCCGAACGTGAAGATGTGCTCGAACGACGAGCCCGAGCGCCGGAACGCCTCGCGCAGCGGGTCGCGCACTGCGACCGCGCCGAGTGGCGCATAGCCCCCGGAGATCCCCTTGCCCATCGCGAGCAGGTCCGGCACGACCCCCCAGCGATCGATCGCGAACGGGGTCCCGGTCCGGCCGAAGCCGGTCACCACCTCGTCCACGATGAGCAGGACGCCGTACCGGTCGCAGATCTCCCGGATGAGCGGCCAGTAGTCATCCGGTGGGCTGATCGCCCCGCCGACCGATGCGATGACCGGCTCTGCGATGAACGCGGCGACACGGCCCGGCCCGGCATCGAGGATGGCCCGCTCCAGCTCCGCCGCGTAGCGCTCGCCGCAGCCGCCGTGGTCGCCACCCGCGGTGCATCGGTAGCAGTAGGGCGGGGAGATGTGCGGCACGTCCAGGAGGAGCGGCTCGTACTTCCTGCGCCGCATCCGTGCGCCACCCACGGAGAGCGTGCCGAGCGTGGCGCCGTGGTAGCTGGTCCAGCGCGAGATGAAGACGCTCCGGTCCGGCTCGCCATGTTCCACGTGGACCTGGCGGGCCAGCTTGAGCGCGACCTCCACGGCCTCCGAGCCGCCCGACGTGAAATGGACCCAGCCGAGATCGCCGGGCGCCATGGCGGCGATGCGGGCGGCCAGCCGCTCGGCCGGCTCGGTCGCGAAGATGTTGCTTACCGCGAACGGGAGCCGGCGGGCCTGCGCCGCCATCGCATCCACGACCTCGTCCCGTCCGTAGCCCGCGTTGACGACCGCGATCCCGGCGATCGCGTCCAGGTAGCGGTTCCCCGCCACATCCGTCACCCAGACCCCGTTCGCCGAGGCGAGCACGGGGTAGGTCCGGCGCGGGTCGAGGGTGAAGAGGTGGTCGCGGTGCTCCACAGCGGTCGTCATGCCGCCATCATCACGCGCCGATGCGGACCCCGCTCGCCGCGTCGAAGAGGTGCGCGCGTCCGGGAGCGATCGCCATGCGTACCGGTTGGCCGATCGCCAGCGGCATGTCCGGGCTCACCCGTGCGACCACCGTCGATGGGCCGAGCGACAGCTCCACGAAGGTGTCCGATCCGATCGGCTCAAGGAGCGCGACCGTGGCCGCGATCCCGTCCGTCGCGTCCGCGGACGGGTCGACCCGTACGTCCTCGGCGCGCACGCCCAGTGCCACGAGCGTGGGCGGCGTCCCGGTGAGCCCGAGCGCACCAGGGGCGCCAAGGGGCAGCTCCAGCCCATCCGCCACCAGGGTCGCGGCCTCCGCGCCCAGCCGGAGCGCTCCCTCCACGAGGCTCATCCGCGGCTTGCCCACGAAGGTCGCCACGTAGGTCGTGGCGGGCCGGCGGTAGATCTCCGTGGTCGTTCCGAACTGGACGAGCTTCCCGTCGCGCATGACCGCCACCACGTCGGAGAGGGTCATCGCCTCTTCCTGGTCGTGGGTCACGAAGACGCTCGTCGTGCCCAGGGCGAGGTGGAGGTGCTTCACCTCCGTGCGCATCCGGGCGCGCAGGGCGGCGTCCAGGTTGCTGAACGGCTCGTCGAGCAGGAAGACGAGTGGCTGCTTCACGAGCGCCCGGCCGAGCGCGACGCGTTGCTGCTGCCCGCCCGAGAGCTGGCCCGGCTTGCGCTCCAGGAGGTGCCCGATATCGAGCATCTCCGCGACCGCGCGGACGCGTGTGCGGACCTCGTCCGAGGGCCGGCGCAGGAGGCGCAGGCTGAACGCGATGTTGTCGAACGCGGTCATGTGCGGGTAGAGCGCGTAGTTCTGGAAGACCATCGCCATCCGTCGCTCGTTCGGGGGCATCCGAGTGATCTCGGTCTCGCCCAGCCGCACCACGCCGGTATCCGGGGTGTCCAGCCCGGCCACGATGTTGAGGGTCGTGCTCTTCCCGCAGCCGGACGGCCCAAGGAGCGTGACGAACGCCCCTGCGGGGATGGAGAGCGAGAGCTCGTCGAGGGCCCGCACCCGGCCGTAGTGGCGGGAGACGCCCTCAAGGTGGAGCGATGCGTCCTCGGTCATCGCGCGGCAGCCTCCGTGGTCGTGTCGCCGGCGCCGGTATCGAGCCGGGGCGCCAGCCTGGTCAGGGTCCATGCGAGCGCAGCGCGGATCGTCGTCTCGGCAGCCGGGCCGTCATGGGCGACGGCCGCGGCCAGGAGCCGCTCGCTGTAGCCGATCTCGAAGCCGGGGGTGCCGTCGAGCGCGAGCCGGACATAGCGATCGGCGCGCTCGCGCCACGACCGTACCTGCGCGAGGAGCTGCGGCCGTCCCGCGGCGCGGTAGCACTCGTCCTCGAACGCGGTCTCCGTCGGGAGGAAGCTCTCCAGGTCGCCGCGGGCTGCGCTCGCCCGCATGACGCCGAGCAGGTCGCTCATCCGCTGCAGCCCGCGGTCATCGATGCGCCTCGCGCCAAGGCGCGCGGCGAGACCCTCCAGCCCCGAGCGGATCGCCTGGATCTCCTGGAGCTCGTCAGCTTCCAGCGGTGCGACGACGGCACCCCGTCCCGGCGAGACCCGGACGAGCCCGTCGGCTTCCAGCCGCAGGAGCGCCGCGCGCACGGGCATCGTGCTCACGCCGAGGTGCTCGGCGATCCGGGTGAGGGGGAGCGGGGTGCCGGGCGGCAGGGCATGGAGGATCTCGTCGCGCAGCACCGCATAGACCTGGTCCTCGGCGCTCTGGATCACGAGCGGCATGGTACGCAGCACGGGCGGTGGCTCCGATCGGTCGGGCGGGCCGGCGGCACACCCGGTGTGGCAGTGTACGCCCCGGGGGACATGCCGCGCGAGGGGCCGGATCAAAGATCAGGACCCTATGATGCGGTCCGGGGCACGACCGCCATGCGGATGGCCGGCCCAACGCCTGGGAGCGACAAGGGATGCGCAGGATCTTCGCGGAAGCCGGCCGGGCGGTGATCCGGGACGTCGAGCCACCGGAGCCGCGTCCCGGCGAGGTGCTCGTCCGGACCGCCTTCTCCACCGTGAGCGCGGGGACCGAGCTGCTCATCCTCGGCAAGAGCGCGGAGCCGGACGCCGAGGATGAGGAGTACCCGGGCGCGGCGCCGTGGGTCGACCCGGCCTTCCGCGCCGGGATCCCCTTGCCGCTCCGACCGCGCCGACCGCTGCCCGGCCTCATCTCGCTGGGGTACAGCCTCGCCGGGACGGTGATCGCGGTCGGTGACGGGGTGACGGACCTTGTGCCGGGCGACCGCGTCGCCTGCTCGGGGAGCCAGTGCGCCCACCACGCCGAGGTCGTCGCGGTGCCCCGCAACCTCACCGCGCGTGTCCCGGACGGGGTCCCGCTCGAGGATGCCTCGTTCGTCACGCTCGGTGCCATCGCCGAGGAGGCGATCCGCCGGACCGCGGTCACCTTCGGCGAGACGATCGTGCTCTACGGCCTCGGCCTCCTCGGCCTCCTCGCGGGCCAGATCGCGGCCGCGGCCGGCATCTACACGATCGGGCTGGACCTGGACCCCCGCCGGCTCGCGCTCGCCCGGGAGCTGGGGATCGCGGATGTGCACGACCCCTCCGCCATCGATGTCCTCTCGGTCGTCCGCGACCGGACGCACGGATTCGGCGCCGATGCCGTGATCCTCGGCGTCGTGACTCCATCGAGCGAACCGCTCTCGCTCGCCCTCCGGATGGCGCGCCAGCACGCCCGGGTCGTGGGGCTGGGCGTCTTCGGGATGCACCTGGAGCGCGACCTCCTCGGCGACCATGCCGTGGTCCGGTCGATCGCCTACGGCCCCGGCCGGTATGACCCGGCCTACGAGGAGAACAACGTCGACTACCCGATCGGCATCGTCCGCTGGACGGAGAACCGGAACGCGCAGCACGTCCTGCGGCTGATGGCGGAGCGCAGGCTCGTCACCGCGCCTCTCGCCCGCCGCTTTGCGCTCCAAGATGCACCGGCCGGGTACGAGCTTCTCCGCTCGCCGGAGCGGCCGCCCACGATCCAGATCGTCTACGGCGACTGAGCCCGCCCATGCCGGCCGATCCCGCCCGTCGTCCGCTGCGCGCGGACGACGTGCTCCGGCTCCGCTGGATCGAGGATCCGCGGCCCAGCCCGGACGGCCACCACGTCGCGTTCGTGGAGCGGCGGGTGGACGAGGCCCTCGGCGAGGTGCGCTCGCGCGTGCTCGTCGTACGGGTCGCGGACGGCGCCATCGGCTGCCCCAGCCCGGACGATGCGCTCGATGCCGCACCGCGCTGGAGCCCGGACGGTTCGCGGCTCGTCTTCCTCGCCGTGCGCGGAGCGGCAGTCACGCCCATGAGCTGCGCCCCGGACGGGACCGCGGCTGCCCCGGTCGATTGGTTCCCGGAGGGGGTCGTGGCCGCGCTGCCCCTCCCCGGCGGTGGGTCGCTCTTCACGATCCGGATCGAGGAGGCAGGCGATCCCGCGCTCCCCCTCTGGGAGGTCCCGGCCCCCGGCTGGCGGCGCGACGGCCGGCCGGACGGCGAGCGGACGCTCCGTGGCTCGCTCATCGTGCGGGAGGGCGACGGCTCGACCCGGACGCTCACCGAGCGATCCGGTGACCGCGCTGCCACGCCTTCACCCGATGCCCGGACGGTCGCGGTCGTGTCGGAGGTCCCGGACGGACCCGGCGGGCCGGCGGTCGGCATCCGGCTCATCCCGGCCGGCGGCGGCCCCGCTCGCCTGCTGGTGCCGGACGCCGCGCGCGTGACCGCGCTCGCCTGGTCGCCGGACGGGACGGAGATCGCGTGGCTGGGCCGGCGCGATACGGGCCTGGCGGCGGTCGCGGACCGTCTCCACCGCACGTCACTCGCGACCGGGGAGACTCGGGAGCTGGCCCTCGCCGGTGTCTCGTCGCCCGGTGCCGCGATCCGCTCGGACGACCCGCGCGGGATGGGCGACGCGCGCATGGAGTGGACCGGCGACGGACGGATCTGGCTGCGATGGGTCGCGGACGGTGCCGGCCGGCTCGGGTGGGTCGCCGCGACGACGCGCCGTGACACCACCACGCCCGCCGCGCCGGTCGTCGTGGTGGCCGGCGATCGCGCCCCGCTCGCGTTCGGCCTCACCCCGGATGGCGCCCTCCTCGCACACGTCACCGCCGACCTGGAGACGCCCGGCGCGCTCGCCATCGTCCGCGTCGCCGACGGGACCGAGCTCGCGCGCGTCGATCGCAATGAGTGGCTGGGCGCGATCACGCTCGGCCCCACGATCCGGATCCGTGCGTTCGCGCCGGACGGCGTCGCGAGCGAGGCCCGGCTCACGCTCCCGCCCCCCACACGGGCGATGCCCACCGGGGGGTGGCCGCTCGTCGTATCGGTCCACGGCGGCCCGCACTACGCGGTCGGCGACCGCTTCGCATTCGAGACCCACCGGCTGGCTGCCCGCGGCTACGCGGTCCTCGCCGGCAACCCGCGCGGATCGGGCGGCTACGGTGACGACTTCGCCACCGCGATCGTCGGTGACTGGGGCGGACCGGACCTCGCCGACACGCTCGCCCTCCTGGACGTGGCCGCAGCCCGGCCCGACATCGACGGGAGCCGGGTCGCGATCACCGGGGTCAGCTACGGCGGCTGGATGACGCTCTGGGCGATCGCCCGGAGCGGCCGCTTCCGCGCCGCGATCGCCGAGAACCCGATCGCCGACCTCGTCTCCGCGTTCGGCGCCGGTGAGGACGACGGCTCGTTCTGGGCCGGATCGCTGGGCGGCGCGCCGTGGGAGGTACCCGACCGCTACCTGGACCGCTCGCCGATCACCCATGCGGACGCGATCCGCACGCCGCTCCTCCTGCTCCACGCGGAGCTCGACCGGAACTGCCCGCCGAGCCAGAGCTCGGAGCTCTTCACCGCGCTCCGGCGGCTTGGCCGGAGGGTGCGCTACCTGCGGGCCCGCGACGTGGGGCACCTCATGAACTTCACCGGCGGTACCGCCTTCCGGGCCGCCCGCGCCGCGGCGATCGATGACTGGCTCGACCGGTACCTCCTGCCGCCGGCCGGCTGAGCGACCGGCTCAGGCGCCGGTCCGCTCCACGTGGATCGCCTGGCTGCGCAGCCACGGCTCGTCGATCTCGATCCCCAGCCCGGGACCGGTCGGGATGCGAACGTAGCCGTCCGTGAGCGCAAGCGGGTCCCCGGTGGCGAGCCGGGTCCGCCACGGGTTGGGATCCGTCCCCACCTCCAGATACGGGGTCTCCGTGGCCGGTGAGGTCGATGCGTCCGGGATCGTGGCGATCGCATGGAGCGCAGCGGCGATCCCCACCATGCTCCCCGATGTGTGCGGCACGCAACCGATCCCGTGGACGCGGGCAAGCTCGGCGACCCAGATCGTCTCCCCGATGCCGCCCACGATCACCGGCTCCGGCTGGATGATGTCCACTGCACCCCGGCGCAGCAGGTCGAGCGCCGCATGCCGGCTCTGGGTGATCTCGCCCCCCGCGAGCGAGATGTCGAGCGCGAGGGCGACCTTCTCATAGCTCGCGTAGCCGCCGCGCTGCGGCATGGGCTCCTCCAGCCAGCGGAAGCCGAGCGCTCCGAGGCCTCGGCCCACCTCGATCGATTCGGCGATCGTGTACGCCCCGTTGCCATCCGCCATCAGCGCCATCCCCGGATGGTCCGCCGCGATCCGCTCGAGGATCGGCAGCTCGTGGCGGATCGGGTGACGGCCGATGCGGAACTTCGTCGCGGTGAAGCCGGCCGCAGCATGAGCGGCCGTCTCCTCCGGCCAGGTGGCGGCAGGGTCGTGGCCCACGATGTAACCGGTGCTCGCGCCGTACGCGCGGACACGGTCGCGCACGGCACCGCCGTAGAGCGCGTGGATCGGCAAGCCGAGGCGACGCCCGCGCAGGTCGTCGAGCGCGATCGCGTAGGCGGATGCCGCCCACGTGTGCTCCGAGGCGAGGAGGACCTCTGCCTGGAGGCGGCGGGCATCGAGCGGATCGCGGCCGAGGACGACGCGTGCCAGGTCGCGCAGGACGCCGGCGATGCCGGGGATCAGGTAGCTCTCGCCCCACCCGCTCACGCCGTCCGAATCGGTGAGCTTGAGGTAGGCGAAGTCATGGACCGGGATCGGCGCGATCGAGACCGCCCGGAGCGGCTCGACCGCGAAGTGGACGACAAGGACCTCGACCCGCTCGATCGCCATCTGCGGAGCTCCCCTCCCGCGACCGCCTGCGGGTCGCCACGCCGGCTATCGTCGCACGCCGCGGTGGCGGCGGAACGGTCCCCCATGCGGGCCGTCCACCCAGAGCGATCGGCTCACCCCCGGCGGTCGTCTCAGCCGGCCTCGTCCACACCGCCCCGGCCCGAGAGCGCCGGATCGGCCGCCAGGCCATCCGCGATCTCGCCGAGCAGGAGCATCACCTGGCCCTGGATGAGCCGCTCGGCGGCGGCCCCGTCACCGCGCTCCGCGGCCGCCATGAAGACGCGGGCCGGCTCCACTTCCAGGTCGCCCAGCGTGCCCACCACGAGCCGGACGTATCGCAACGCCGCGCGGCGGTAGCCACGGACGGTCGCGACGAGGCGGGGACGCCCGGCTGCGAGATAGCAGGTGTCCTCGAGGGCGTACGTCGCGGTGAGGTACGCGTCCCGGTCGCCTCGGCCGGCCGCCGCCTCCAGGTCGGCAAGATGGAGGCGCATCGCGACGAGCGTCTCCTCCGACGCTGCCTGCGCGCCGAGCCGTGCGGCGAGCCCCTCGATCCCCCAGCGGATCGCCTGGATCTCCTCGATGTCATCCAGCGAGAGCGGCGCGACGATCGCTCCGCGGCGTGGCTGGGTACGGACGAGCCCGTCCGCCGCGAGCCGGCCGAGCGCGGCACGGACCGGCATCGTGCTCACGCCGAGCCGGCTTGCGATCATCTCCAGGCGGAGCAGCGTGCCGGGCTCGAGGCCGCGCTCGATCTCGTCGCGTAGCGCCAGGTAGACGCGTTCCTCCACGGCGCGGCCCACGGCCCGGGGGGTGGCACCGGCCCTCGTCCGGCGCGGCTGGGCGCCCATCGCATCCTCACGGCTCGCCCCGTCTGGCGCGGGGTCCGCCCCGAGCCTAGCCCACGGGTGCTCCGGCCGCGTCCTCGGCCGCTCCGGCGCCGCGCGGGAGGCTACCATCGGATGGCACGGGCCCGGCCGAGCGTAGCGACCGCGTAGCAGCACGACTCGTTCGGTGCGGTGACGCGTGACGGCAGACGTCGATTCCGGGGTAGGGAGATGAAAGACGGCGTGGCGGTGACCCTCGCGGCCGCGCACCGTCCTGTCACAGCGCAGACGCAGGTGTCGCCACGACGGGCGCTCACGGGCCTGCCGCGGACCCGGTGTCCGCCCGGGGCGAGCGCTGCACCCAGCCCACCGGGAAGGAGCGGACGATGACCAGGAACGAGCCGGGGGCAGCCCGATGAGCGAGAGCGCAGCGGACGGGATCGTCATCCACCGCAGGGCGGCGGGGGCCTGGGCGCCGCCGCTCGACCCCGCGCTGGACACCCTCCTCGGCGCCGGCCGGAACGTCGTCCTCGCCACGACCGGGGCGAGCGGGATCCCTCAGCTCAGCCCGGTCTGGTTCCACTGGGACGGCGGCCGGATCGTCATCGTCGTCCGGCGCGATTCGGTGAAGGCGCGGAACGTGGCCCGGGAGCCGCGCGTGGCGCTCTGCCTGGACGACGAGCCGGGCGGCCACTACGCCACGCTCACCGGACGCACCGCGGTGGTGGACGATCCGCCGGGGCCCGAGCGACCGGCGATCCATGCGCTGGTGATGCCGATCCTCGCGAAGCACTTCCCGGGTCCCGCGGAGGCGGAGGCCTACTGGCGTGAGGTCGATGGCGCCGGCGACTTCGTGGCGCTCGTCGTGGAGGTGGAGCGGATCCTCTGGTTCGGCGGCCTGCCGGAGGGCTGAGCGGCGCCCATCGTGGGCCCCTACGATCGCCGGGGCATGGCGCGCGTCCCCCGGGTGCGCGGAGCGGAGGAGGATCGATGTCGGTCGAGATGGGCGGATCCACGGACGGTGCCGCGGTCATCGCGCTCGCGGCGCACCTCGTCCGGACGCGCACGGTGAACCCGCCGGGGGACGAGGCGCCGCTCGCCGCGGAGCTCGCCGGGTCGCTGGCGGCGGCGGGCTTCGCCACGCACATCGTGGATCACGGCGCCGGCCGCGCGAGCTGCCTCGCCATGATCGGCCCCGCGGAGGGACGCCGGCCGCTCATCCTCTCCGGCCACCTGGACACCGTCCCGATCGGTGAGACACCCTGGCAGGACGACCCCTTCTCGGCGACCGTCCGGGACGGGAAGCTGTGGGGCCGCGGCTCCACGGACATGAAGGGCGGGGTCGCGGCGATCGTCATCGCGGCCCGCCGGCTCGCGGGCCTGCCGCTCCGCGGGCCGCTCGTCCTGGCCCTCTCCGCGGACGAGGAGGTCGGCACCGCGGGCGCCCGCGGGCTCATCGCGCACCCCGCCTTCCCCCGGACCGGCGCGCTCATCGTGGGCGAGCCCACCGGGATGCGCCCGGGGATCGCGGAGAAGGGGGCGCTCTGGATCGAGGTCCGCTTCACCGGCAAGGCCGCGCACGGCGCCTACGCGCACGAGGGGGCGAGCGCGACGATGGGCCTCATCGCCGCGATGCCCGGCGTCGCCGAGGTCGTCCGTCCCCTCCCCGCGCACCCGATCCTCGGCCCCACGACCGCGAACATCGCGATGATCGGCGGCGGTTCCGCCCCGAACATGGTCGCGGACCGCGCCTGGGCGAAGGTCGACATCCGGTCTGCCCCCGGGACGAGCCACGCGGAGATCCTGGCGGCGATGCGCACCGCGCTTGCGGCCGCACCCCTCCCGGCGGGCGTCCACGCGGAGATCGCGGTGATGAGCGACCGGCGCTCCTTCGAGACGGCGCCGGATGACCCGCTCGTCCTCGCGCTCCAGCGCGCGCTCGCGGGGGCCGGGGTGCCCGAGACGGACCCGGTCGGGCTTGCCTACTACACGGACGCCGCGGAGCTGCTCGGCGGCGGCGACTACACCGCGCTCATCTGCGGCCCCGGCGTCCCCGGTCTCGCCCACCAGGTGGATGAGCACGTCCCGGTGGACGATCTCGTCCGTGCCGCGGACGCGTACACCGCGCTCGGGCGGGAGCTCCTCCTCTAGGCCTCCGGCACGATCCCCAGCTTCTCGCCGAGCGCCGCATCGGACGGCTCCACGAGGAACGACCCGTCCGGGAAGACGATCGTGGGGATCGAGCGCCCACCATCCTGGAGCCGCTCGATCGTGGCCGCCCCCTCGGGGTCGGCGTCCGTATCCACCCACGTGTAGTCGACCGCGTGGCGGTCGAGGAAGCGCTTCGAGCGCCGGCAATCGGGGCACCAGAGCGCGCCGTAGACGGTGATCCGGTCCATTCCGCCTCGCGTCATCGTCCGGCAACTCGGGGCACCGGATCTCCCCAGAGGGTAGTCGACCCGCCCGTGGTCTGGCCCATCCGTACCATGGCGCGCCGGGGGTGCGCTCAGGCACCATCTCCCCGCGATCGTCCTGCGAACGAGGTCTCGGTGCGCTTCCTCCCCCGGATCACGCCGCTCCTCGCCGGCCTCCTCCTGGTGGCCGGCCTGCCCGGGCTGCCCGCCGCCCCGGCGATCGCCGCGGATCCCCCCGCAGCCATCCGGCTCGCCGCGGGCGCGGAGCACACCTGTGCCGTCGGCGATGGCGTCGTCCGCTGCTGGGGCCTCAACGCGGTCGGGCAGGTGGGCGACGGGACCCGGATCGACCGGAGCATCCCGGTCGCCGCCCGCGTGGGCAAGCTTCCGCTCCGGACGGTGGTCTCCGTCACCGCCGGCCGCGCCCATTCCTGCGCGCTCCTCGCGGACGGCAGCGCCTGGTGCTGGGGGGAGAACCGCTTCGGCCAGCTCGGGGACGGCACGAAGACCGGACGCCTGGCCCCGGTCCGCGTCCTCGGGATCACCGGGGTGAAGGCGATCGTCGCGGGGGGTGACCACACCTGTGCCGTCATCGGTACCGCGCTCACCCTCTCCTGCTGGGGTGGCAACACGGACGGGGAGCTCGGGCTCGGGAACCTGAAGGCCCGGACGCGCCCCGCCGTGGTGAAGGGCATCAGCGGGGTGACCGCCCTCGCGCTCGGCGAGCGGCACACCTGCGCCGCCACCGGGAACAGCGCGGCCCTTTCCTGCTGGGGGGCGAGCGGCTCGGACCGGCTCGGCTTCTCCACCGCCACCACCCGGGTCACCACCCCGACCCCCGTGACCGGGGTCACCGGGGTGACCGCGATCGCCGCCGGACGAGCGCATACCTGCGTCATCACCGGGGGTGGCTCGCTGCGCTGCTTCGGCGAGAACGGTCGCGGACAGCTCGGCCAGGGGACGGTCCCGGCGACCCTCCCCGGTCCCCTCCCGCTCTCCCCCACCGCCCGGATCGCCGCCGGCACGGACCATACCTGCCGCGTCGCCACGAGCGGCGCCACGGAGTGCTGGGGTGCCGGGACCTCCGGCCAGCTCTCCGGCCTCCTCGCCGATTCCGCGGCGCCGGTCTCCGTCCCGATCCGCTCCGCCGTCGCCCTCGCGGGTGGCACGAGCCATACCTGCGCCATCGGTGTCCTGCCCGCGGACGGGACCGGCGAGGCGCGCCGGAGCGTCCTCTGCTGGGGCGCCAACGGGAAGAGCCAGCTCGGCGACGCCGGAACCACCTCGCGCGCGGAGCCGGGCCGCGCCGTCGGCCTCCGCGCGGCCACCGTCACGACCCGCGTGCGTCCCTCCGAGATCGTGCCCAACGGCAAGGCGAAGGCGGTCGTCATGGCGCGCGCGCTCGATGACCGCGGGTATCCCGTCTCGGGGCTCGCGGTGACGCTCACGAAGCGCGCCCAGGATGACGTCGTCCTCCTCCCCACCACGATCCACACCGGGCCGGATGGTCGCGCGAAGGGAGCGGTCCGCGCCTCCCGGAGCGCCGGAACCAACGAGATCACGGCCGCCCTCTCGCCGAAGATCCGCGCCACGACCACGCTCACCGAGGCCGGCACCGGGAAGCTCACGATCGAGACGAACCCGGGCGGGACCGTGAGCCCCACCGGGGTCTCGTCGCCGCAGGTCGGGACCGCCGTGACGATCCTCCTCACGCCGCAGTCGGGCTTCCTCCCCGGGCTCTCGGTGGACGGGAACCCCGTCGCGGTCGCCCCCGATCCCGCCACCCCCGGCGCCTGGCGCTACCGGCTCGTCGTCAAGGGTGAGCACACGGTCGTCGCCTCCTTCGCGAAGCTCGCGGCGGATGCCCGGCTCCTCGGCCGGACCGACTTCCTCGCGATCTCCACGATCTCCACGCCGGGCTGGACCTCCGCCCAGCAGCTCGCGCTCGTCGCGCCGCCCACGGTCATCCTCACCTTCCCCTCCTCGAACGCCTACGCGAAGGCGCTCGCGGTGGGCGACGTGGTCACCTCCACGGCCGGCGGCTACAAGGCCTTCCCCTTCCGCCACCGGATCACCGGGATCTCCCGGCCCGCCGGGAAGATCGTCGTCACGGCGACCTCCGTCCCGATCACCCGGGTCGTCCGCGAGGTCCGCTTCGAGACGACGCGCACCTTCCGTCCGGACACGCTGGGCGACATGGCCCCGGCTGCGATCGTCAGCCGGCCCTTCGGGGCCCGGATCGACTGGGAGGGATGCGTCCCCTCCGTCAGCGACCCCTCCCAGGACGCCTGCGCCACGGTGACCGGGGACGTGGGGATCACCCCGCGGGTCCAGCTCGTCCTCGACTGGGCGACCCCGTCCGCGAACCCGGTCCTCGATGAGCTGGGCATCGCGCTCCTCCTGGACGAGGAGCGGAGCCTCGAGATCGCCGTGGCGCGTGCGCTCGCGATCGACAGCCGGAGCCGGGTCGCCGGCTGGCGCCTCGCCCCCTTCGCCGCGATGCTCGGCCCGGTCCCGATGCTCGTGGGCGGGCGGATCGACGCCGACCTCGTCTCCGTCCTCGATGCCTCCGCGAGCGCGACGGTGCGGATCCCCGCGCAGACGCTCACGGGGCGCGCCGGGATCCGGACCACCGGGGGCTCCACGAGCGGGGAGGGGAGCCTCACGGTGGACGCGGGGACCCCGCAGCTCACGGTGACGAAGCCGCTCGGCCTCGAGGTCGCGGTCGTCCATGAGCCGGCGCTCGTCCTCGAGGGGCTCTGTGCGCCGCGGCTCGCGATCCGCTCCGGACCGGAGGCGGGGACCACGACGACCGCCGGGACCTCGACCTTCTCGCTCACGGACCGCGCCCGGGCGCGGTCGGGGATCGACTGCCCGCTCCTCGGGGCGACGCTCGCCTGGGGCGAGGTCGCCACGGCGACGGACGGACCCTTCACCACGAGCTTCGCGGGACCGACGCCCACCCCCGCGCCCACGCCGACCCCGGTCCCCACTCCCACTCCGGTCCCCACGCCGACCCCCGTCCCGACGCCCTCCCCGACGCCCCTGCCGAGCGGGGCGCCCTCGCCTGCTCCTACCCCGGTCCCCACCCCGGCGCCGACCCCCGTCCCGACCCTCCCGCCGGGGGACTTCGCGCTCCGCCTCACGACGACCTGCGGGAGCGCCTGCCACGTCGATGGCGCGACGCTCTGGCGGCGCCCGGGGGTCGGGAGCTTCAGCGTCACGGTGGCGGCCACGGCGCCGGACGGGACCGATACCGTCAGCTTCCCGGCGCTCACCGGGCTCGGAAGCACGGCCGCCGCAGGCCCGGTGACGGACGAGACGAGCCCCTGGCTGACGACCTACCTCACCGGCCCGGCCGGGACGGTGACCACGGATGGCAACTTCACGGTGAGCGCGGCCGCCGGCGTGAACCCGCTCGGGAGCGCCGCCTTCGCGATCCGGCCGGACGGGACCGGTCCCATCGCCGGGACCCCGGAGGTCACGGACAGCTCCGCCTGGTTCCAGGCGACCGGCGACACGCTCTACCTCCGCTCCCTCACCCCACCCACGGGCCAGGTCTTCCAGGCCACCTGGAGCGCGACCGATGCGCGGAGCGGGGTGGGGTCGGACGCCCTCGTCTGCCCGGCGATCCCCGGCTTCACGGCGGTCCGGACCGGCACCGGTCCCTGGACCTGCACCTTCACCTCCACCGGGACGGCGATCGTGGATGGCGACCACGGCCCCACGATCCGGGACCGGGTCGGGAACGCGACCGTGGATGACGGGCTCCACATCGTCCTCGTGGACAACGTCGCGCTCGTCCCGCCCGCGACGGCTGCGAGCACCGTCTACCAGGCCGCGCAGCCGCCGGAGCGGGCCTTCGACGAGGACGAGGTGGAGACGAGCTACTGGCGGCCGACCGGGACCGAGAAGGACCAGTGGCTGAGCATCGGCCTCACCGGTCCGCGGACGATCGTGGCGTGGCGGGTCCGTCAGACCGTTGCAGGGACGGCGAGCGCCTGGCGTCTCCAGGTCTTCCGTGGCGGGTCCACGTGGGAGACGGTCGCGACGATCACCGCGGGCGGGCAGGAGGTGGATCGTGCCTTCGCGGTGCCGGTGACCGGGACCTCGTGGCGGATCATCAGCGATGTCGCGATCCCCGTGAGCGCCTGGCAGGTCATCTCGTTCGAGCTCTACGAGGTCGTCCCCTGATGCGCCGCACACGTCGTGAGCTGCCGGCCGGGGCGTCAGGGCTTGACACGCTGCCCTATATTCCTTTTCCCGCACCGGGTGCCGCCGTGAATGGCGCCCGGGACCATGAGGCACCGCCCCCCCGCGTGTCCCGTACCGCCCTCCGGATCCTTCTGCTCGCCGCCGGCTCCGTCGCCGGCGTCGCCATGGCCGCCAGCGCCCAGCCCGGCCCGGGTCCCGTCATGCCCGCCGGCGGCGGGACCGTGACCGTGACCGTCACCTCGACCGCCTCCACGCGCGTGACCGCCACCACGACGACCCCGATCACGATCACCTCGTCCGTGGAGGCGACGGAGAGCGCGACCGCCACGGAGCCCGTGACCGCCACCGAGCAGGCGACGATCACCACGACCACCACGACGACCCTCCCCACCACGACGACCGCATCCCTCACCTCCACCTCGTCCGTGGAGGCGACCGACTCCGTCACGACCACCGCCTCGCTCACGTCCACCAGCTCCGTCGAGGCGACGGACTCCGTGACCACGACCGCATCGCTCACGTCCACCAGCTCCGTCGAGGCGACGGACTCCGTGACCACGACCGCGTCGCTCACCTCGACGAGCTCGGTCGAGGCGACCGACTCCGTCACGACGACCGCGTCGCTCACCTCCACCAGCTCCGTCGAGGCGACGGACCCCGTGACCACGACCGCATCGCTCACCTCGACCACCTCCGTCGAGGCGACGGACTCCGTGACCACGACCGCGTCGCTCACCTCGACCACCTCCGTCGAGGCGACGACCACGACGACCGAGCCCGAGGTCGTCGTCCTGGTGCGCCGGACGACGATCACCGACACGGCGACCGATACCTCCACCGCCACGACGACCGAATCGGTGACCTCCACCACCTCCGTCGAGGCGACCGACTCCGTCACCAGGACCGAATCGCTGACGTCCACCACGTCCGTGGAGGCGACGGAGACGGCGACCGATACCTCCACCGCCACGACGACCGAATCGGCGACCTCCACCACCTCCGTCGAGGCGACCGACTCCGTCACCACGACCGCGTCGATCACCTCCACCACCTCCGTCGAGGCGACCGACTCCGTCACCACGACCGCGTCGCTCACCTCCACCACCTCCGTCGAGGCGACCGACTCGGTGACCACCACCGCGTCGCTCACCTCCACGAGCTCTGTCGAGGCGACCGTCACCGCGACCACGACCGATGAGGTGCTGGTCATCCGGTCCGCCACGGCGACCGCCACGGCGACGAGCACGCTCTCCGCGACCTCCACCGAGCAGGTGACCTCCACGAGCTCCGTCGAGGCGACCGAGACCTCGACCTCGACGCTCCCGGTCACCACCACGAGCTCCATCGAGGCGACCGAGACCTCGACCTCGACGACGATCGCGACGATCACGGAGTCCTGGACGACGACGTCGATGACGACGACGACGACGGAGACGCCGACCGCGACCGTGACCCAGACCGCCACCTCCACGACGACGGAGACCACGGCCCTGCTCTGCTTCTACAGCCCCGCGTACGCCTCCCTCGTCCTTGCCAGCCCGGAGGCCGCGCTCGCCTCCTGCCCGCCGGCGGGGGCCTAGGTGACCGGCATGAGCGCGCTCCGGCGCTCCCTCTCGCTCCTCCTCCTCATCCCGCTGCTCGCGGCCTTCTTCGTCATGGCCGGCGGGACGGGCCTCGTCCCCGAGCCCAGCCCGGAGAGCGACGCCGGGGCGATCGTCCTCGCGCCCGCCGTCCTGCCCGCCCCGCCCTACCGGATCCGCGGCTACGACAGCCCGATCGTCATGGGTGGCTATGTCAACCAGGTCGGGACCGCGGCGGGTGTCCGCCTGCGCTTCCAGGTCCGCACGTCGGGCGGCCGGATCATCTCCAACACCGCGGTCGTCCAGTCCCTGACCACCCTCCCCGGCTGCCAGCCGCAGCCGGCCGCGGGTGTCACCCCGGTGGGCGAGAGCCTCGCGTCCCTTCGCTGGAATGCGGACCTCAAGCGCTTCCAGGTGCGGTGGGTCGCGCCGGCGATCGCCGGGACGGTCGCCACCGCCCAGATCACCCTCGTGGACGGGACGCGGATCGCGGCCTGCTTCCGGGCGGGGACCGCGCCCTCCACGATCACCGTCACGGCCACCGAATCGGAGACGGCCACCGACACGGTCACGGACACGACGACCGTGGCCACCGAGACCACCACGACCGGAACGAGCACGACGACCGTCGCCACCGACACCACGACCGCGGCGACGAGCACCGAGACCTCGACGATCGAGGAGACGGCCACGGATACCACGACCGTCGCCACGGATACCACGTACATCGGCACCGACACGACGACGACGGGGACCTCCACCACGACCGTCGCCACGGACACCACGTACATCGGAACCGACACGACGACGACGGGGACCTCCACCACGACCGTCGCCACGGACACCACGTACATCGGAACCGACACGACGACGACCGGGACCTCCACCACGACCGTCGCCACGGACACCACGTACATCGGAACCGACACGACGACGACCGGCACGAGCACGACCACGGTCGCCACGGACACGACCTGGATCGGCACCGACACCACGACGACCGGGACCTCCACCACGACCGTCGCCACGGACACCACGTACATCGGAACCGACACGACGACGACCGGCACGAGCACGACGACCGTCGCCACGGACACCACGTA
>Ga0208783_10000483_pt1 | contig 24571 bp, 18 predicted proteins | sample DEB19_08_DNA_2_FD_184529 | JGI IMG/M metagenome (GOLD analysis project Ga0208783, IMG submission 184529) | Aqueous microbial communities from the Delaware River and Bay under freshwater to marine salinity gradient to study organic matter... | ecosystem: Environmental > Aquatic > Marine >...
TCTTCCCGGGAGAGCATGTTGAATACGTCGCGGGCGCCGACCTTCTCGAGAAACTGCCGCACGCGGGGCAGCGACTCCTCCACCGTGCCGACGCCGTCGTAGTCAAGCGCCAGCGAGAGGCAGGAGACGTCTTCAGGGTGCGCCGCGGCGAGGGCCACGAGCCGGGGAAACTCCCGGACGCACGGCGGGCACGACGTGCTCCAGCAGTCGAGCACCACCACCCGTCCCCTGCGGGCCGTCACCGCCGCCATCAGGCCGTCGTGATCGACGAGTTCGAGCGGCATCCCCTGAGCGTCCGCCTGGTCTTCGCCGCGGGCCGCCCCCGGACCGCGGCCGGCGGTCAGTCCCGTCCACATGCAGACCAGGGTTTTCAGCGCGGACCTCCTGTCGCACAATCCTCGAGCGGCGGTGCCCGCCCGGAGGCTCTCGGCCATGCCGCGGTTCGAACACATTCGTCACAAGCCTCCCGAGCGGCTCGCGTCGCCCCGTGAACTGGTGGTCGCCTGTGCGGCCATGCGGAGCCACGTGAACCTCTCCCACATCGTACGGACGTGCGGCTGTTTCGGCATCGCCCGGGTGATCGCCTGCGGCGCGGCCGGCATCCATGGCCGCATCGCGCGGGATGGCGCCGAGTCGGTCGAAATCGCGGTGCACCGCAGCCTGCCGCCGGTGCTCGACCGGCTGCGAGCCGAGGGCTACGAAATCGTGGGGCTCGAGCAGACGACCCGCTCCCAGAGCCTCTTCGGGTTTCGTTTCGTCTCCAAGACGGTGCTGGTGATCGGCAACGAGCGGATGGGACTCGACCAGGATGAACTCGACCGGCTCGACCGGGTGGCGGAGATTCCCATGGCCGGCCTGCCCCACAGCCTCAACGCGGCGACCTCGGCCGCGATCGCCGTCTACGAGTACTGTCGGCAGTGGCCCGCGGTGGGAGGACCTGGGGCATGACGTTCGCGATCGGCACCGACGAGGCGGGCTACGGACCGAACCTCGGGCCGCTCGTGGTGGCCGCCACGGCCTGGGACGCAGCCGTGGAGCCTGCCGGCCTCGAGGCTGCCTTCGCGCGGGCCGGTGCTGGGCTGGCGGAGCTGTGGGGCGATTCAAAGCGAATCTTCCGTGGCGGCGCCGGCTTGGCCGCACTCGAGCGGGGAGCCCTTTCGGCCGTGCAACTCGCCGCCGGAACCATGCCCGCCACATGGTCGGCGCTCGCCCTCGCCCTCGGCATCGAGGCCGGGTCGCCGCCGGTGCACGATTCCGCGCTGGCAGCCCTGGGGCTGCCGCGGGAGGCGTCGTGCGACCAGTGCCTGGCGGGGGTCGATCAGGCGGAGCCGTGGCTGGCGGAACAGAGGCTCGCCCTGCGCCGCGTACGGTGCCGGGTCGTCGAGCCCAGGGAGTTCAACGCCCTGCTCGCCCAGGGGCTCAACAAGAGCGACATCCTTTCCCGGATCACCCTCGAACTCGCGACGTCGCTCGTTCCCAACGATGGCGGGGAGATCGTCGTATGGTGCGACCGTCACGGAGGCCGCATGCGGTATGCGCCGCTGGTGTCGCGGTCGTTCGCCACGCCCCTGGTGCGGGTGATCGAGGAGACACCGGTGCGGTCGGCCTATCACGTGCCCGAGCGATCGTGCCGGATCGAGTTTCACGTCAAGGGTGAATCGCGGCTCCCAGTGGCGGTGGCGAGCATGGCCGCCAAGTATGTCCGCGAACTCGCGATGCACGCCTTCAACGCCCACTGGGCGTCGAAGCAGCCCGGCCTCCGGCCGACGGCCGGGTATCCCGTCGATGCAGGTCGCTGGCGGAGCGCGGCCGCGGCCGTCGTCGACCGCGAAGGAGTCGCCTGGGACGACCTCTGGCGACGCGCCTGAACCGCGGAACGCGAACACCCGCGGGCCGCACACCAAGAGTCCGCGGCCTTACGGCCGGTCGGCTTTCACGAGACGGTGTCGGTCGATCTCGGTCCACGCCCCACGCCGTGAGGCAGGTCCGGGGTGCGGATTCCGTCTCGCCCCGCGGGCGGCTTGTCCGTTTATGGAAGCCCGCAGACAATCGTCGGCATGTCCATGCTCACGACCCGGCTCTTCGTGGTCCGCCATGCCGTCGCCGAGGATGCTCCGTCAGGGGGCGATGATCGTGCGCGGCGGCTGACGGGCAAGGGCCGCCGCCGGTTCGCACGACTGGTCCGGCGACTCGTTCGCGCCGGGCTCGAGATCGATCTGGTGGCCACGAGCCCCCTGGTTCGCGCCCGTGAGACGGCGGAGATCCTGGCAGAGGCACTCCCGAGCCGTCCACGAATCGAGGTGATCGAAGCGCTCGCCCCCGGAGCCGACTGGCACGCGCTCGTCGAGTGGATGGTCCACCAAGGCGCCGGAAGCGTGGCCTGGGTCGGCCATGCCCCCTGCGTGGGCCGACTCGTCGCCATGTCGATCGGTGACGGCACGGCCGCCGTCCGCATGGAAAAGGGGTCGATCGCCGCCATCGCCCTCGACGACGGGCCGGGTCATCCGGGCGACCTGGAGTGGCTCGTGCATCCCGATCTGCTGCGGCGGCGGTAGGCCTGTCGCCGCCGACCACGCATTTCGGACGCCCCTCGCCCCGGGAACCCTGGTCGGGGACGGGGGCTGGAGAGGACCGCACTTTTCCGGGGACACGAAACGCCTAGACTCACGATGCCATCCGTCTTCCGGCGGCGGTGTCGGACAGACGGTCGAAGAGGTCGCATCATCGTAGGAGAGACCATCGTGTCCAGCCCGTTTCTCTCGTCAGGATCGCCTCTCGGCGGGACGGCATCGCGAGCCGCGAAGTCGGTCTGGCCGCTCGTGGTGTGCGGCGTGGCGATCGCGGGGCTTGTCGGCTGCGCTCCGGCCGGCGGCCCGAAGGTTCGCGAGGAGGTCGTCGAGATCGAGACCATCGAGATGGCTCCCGCCGCAGAGCCGGCGTCCCCGGCGACGACGGCCGCCCGGGCGATCGACGAGTCGCGAAAGGACGTGGACGAACGGGCCGCGGCGGCCGACAAGGCCATCGATGCGGCCGCCCAGACGTCAGCGCAGCCTGCCGAGAAGGTGGAGCTCGGAGATCCGTCGCTCACGTCCGGCGTGCCGGGCAGCGGGCCGATCACGCTGGCGGAGATCGATGCCTGGTTGAACGACCCCAAGAACTTCCTCGTGCTCGAGCCGGTGCTCCCCCTCGGGCTCTCGCAGGGGGCCGCGCAGATCACCGGCCTCGACGCCAACCCGCTCACCCGCGCCAAGATCGAACTCGGCCGGCAGCTCTACTTCGATCCGCGGCTGTCATCCGACTCGACCGTCAGTTGCGCCAGTTGCCACAGCCCCAGCGAAGGCTACACCGCCCATACGAAGACCGGCGTGGGCATCCGCGGCCAACTCGGCGGCCGCAACTCGCCGGTGTCGTACAACCGGATCCTGTCCGGCAAGCAGTTCTGGGATGGTCGCGTCGACTCGCTCGAGGCGCAGGCGGTGGGGCCGATCCAGAATCCGATCGAGATGGGTTTCACGCACGAGGGCGTCGTCAAGCGGCTCTCCGAAAATCCTGTCTACAAGAAGCAGTTCGACCAGGTCTTCGGCGAGCTCACGATCGACCGCGTCGGCCAGGCGATCGCCGCCTTCGAGCGGACGCTCGTCACCGCGCCGTCGCCCTATGATTTCGGCGAGCAGCTCAGGGCCTTCGCCGGCCTCGACGAGGAGGACATCGCCGACGACCCCGAACTCGCCGCGAAGTACCAGGCGGCGAAGGAGGCGGCCGAAGCCCACCCGATGTCGGAATCGGCAAAGCGAGGTCGCGACATCTTCTTTACCGAGAAGGGCAACTGCACCGCCTGCCATGTCGGGGCCAACCTCGCCGACGAGAAGTACCACAATCTCGGCGTCGGCATGGACAAGGCCGAGCCTGACCTCGGCCGGTTCGTCGTCACCAGAGACGACAAGGACACGGGCGCCTTCAAGACCCCGACGGTGCGCAACGTGGCCCTCTCGGCTCCCTACATGCACGACGGCTCCGTGGCCACCCTCGAGGAAGTGGTCGAGTGGTACGACAAGGGCGGCCATCCGAATCCGCACCTCAGCGACAAGATCCGTCCGCTCAATCTGACCGCGGAGGAGAAGGCCGATCTCGTCGAGTTCATGAAGGCCTGCACCGGCCCGACGCCGACGGTCGAGACGAGTCGGCTGCCCGAATGAGCGATTCCGACCGCGTCCTTCTCCCGCTTTCCGAGGCGACGCAGCCGCTGTACGCGGGAGTGGACCTCGGCGGCACCAACATCAAGGCCGCGCTGGTCGACGACGAGGGTCGGCTGATCGCGTTTCACTCCGAGCCGACGCATGCGGCCCGAGGGCCGGAGGATGCCGCCGCCCGCATGGGACGTGCGGTGCACACGCTGGCCTCGCGCGCCGGAGTCGCGACGGCCGACATCGCCCGGGTTGGCCTGGGGTCGCCCGGTCCGCTCGACATTCCCGCAGGGAGGATCGTGAAGGCGGGCAACCTGCCCGGCTGGGATGAGTTTCCGCTCCGCGACCGCGTGGCCGCGGAGTGCGGCCTTGGGGTGACGTTCGCCAATGACGCGAATGCCGCCGGCTACGGCGAGTTGTGGGTGGGGTCGGCCCGTGGCGCCTCGTCGCTCGTGCTCCTCACGCTCGGCACCGGCGTGGGCGGGGGGATCATCATCGGCGACGTCAACGTGGAGGGCGCCCACAGCCACGGCTCCGAGTGCGGCCACATCATCGTGGATCCTTCGCCCTCCGCGCGGCGGTGCCCGTGCGGACAGCCCGGGCATCTCGAGGCCTACACCAGCGCCACCTCGCTGAAGAAGATGGCGACGGAGGCGCTCGCGGCCGACGGCACCGGGTCGTTGGCCGCCGCCGTGGCCGACGGCGAGGAACTCTCGCCGATCCTGATCGCCCGCGAGGCTGCCGCCGGTGACTCCCTGGCCACCGGCGTGATCCTGGAGGCGGCCCGCTGGCTGGCCATCGGGATCGTCACCTTCATGCACACGATCGACCCCGAGGTCGTCGTCATCGGCGGGGCGATGACCTTCGGACGCGAGGCGCATCCCGTGGGCCGGATGTTCATCGGCCGGGTTCGCGAGGAGGTGCACCGCCGCACCTTTCCCGTGCTCGCCCGGTCCACGACGATTCGGTATGCGAGCCTGGGCGGCGACGCCGGATCGATTGGCGCGGCCGGACTCGCCCGTCTGGACCACCGTCGCCAGCCCGTCTGACACGGCTCACACGCGATTCACATCGGTGGTGCGGCGGACGGGCCGCCGGCAACGCCCCCGGAAGACCGGCAAAAACACGTTACAATCCCCGCATGGACTGCAAACACATCCGTAATTTTTCGATCATCGCCCACATCGACCACGGCAAGAGCACGCTGGCTGATCGGCTCCTCGAATCCACCGGAACGGTGGAGAAGCGGCAGCTCAAGGAGCAGATGCTCGACGACATGGAGCTCGAGCGGCAGCGGGGGATCACGATCAAGGCCCGGGCCGTGCGGATGGAGTATCGGCACCGGGGGGAGCTGTACGAGCTGAACCTGATCGACACCCCGGGGCACGTCGACTTCCACTACGAGGTGTCCCGCAGCCTCGCCTGCTGCGAGGGTGCGGTGCTCCTCGTCGATGCGTTTCAGGGAGTCGAGGCCCAGACGGTGGCGAATGCCTATGCGGCGATCAACCTGGACTTGGCGATCGTCCCGGTGATCAACAAGGTCGACCTCGTCCATGCGCGGGTCGACGAGGTGCTCCGCGAGATGGAGCAGAGCCTCGCGATCGAGTCGGCCGACGTGATCAAGGCCAGCGCCAAGACCGGCATCGGGATCGACGACCTGCTCGCCGCGATCATCGAACGCATTCCGCCCCCCAAGGGCGACCCCGATGCGATCCTGCGGGCGATGATCTTCGACAGCCACTACGACAGCTACCGCGGCGCCATCACCTACGTGCGACTGATCGACGGCACGATCACCAAGGGGCAGAAGATCCGCTTCCTCGAGACGGGCGTCACCCACGAGGTGCTCGAGCTCGGCCAGTTCGTGCCGCAGCGACGGGCCTGCGAGACGCTCTCGGCAGGGCAGGTGGGCTACCTCGTCTGCAACATCAAGGATGTCAAGCAGGTCCACATCGGCGACACGGTGACCATTCCGGGCGACCAGGCAGCCGCCCCGATGCCCGGCTACAAGCCGCCGCAACGGATGGTCTACTGCGGACTCTATCCCAGCGAAGGAGAAAACTTCGAGGAGCTTCGCGACGCCCTCGAGAAGCTGGCGATCAACGATCCGTCGTTCGAGTACGCGCCGGAGAGCAGCGAGGCGCTCGGCTTCGGATTTCGCTGCGGCTTTCTCGGCCTGCTCCACATGGAGATCATCCAGCAGCGGCTGGAGAAGGAGCACGACCTCGACCTCGTGCAGACGGCTCCGAACGTCACCTACCGCATCAAGAAGACGACCGGGGAGACGATCGAGATCACGAATCCCCAGGACGTGCCCGACACCGGGCAGATCGACGAGTTTCTCCAGCCGATCGTGCGGACCAACTTTCTGGTGCCCGTCGAGCAGATCGGCCCGGTGATGCAGCTCTGCACCGACCGTCGCGGCGTCTATCTGAAGACCGAGTATCTCTCCCCCACCCGGGCCATGCTCACCTTCGACCTGCCGCTCGGGGAGGTGATCTACGACCTGCACGACAAGCTCAAGAGCGTGACCCGCGGCTACGGCACGATGGACTATGAGCTCGTCGGCTACTTCCCGGCAGATCTGGTGCGGCTCGACATCCTCGTGGGTGGCAAGAAGGTCGACGCGCTCTCGATCATCTGCGACCGCCGCGATGCCGACCGCCGCGGCCGGGCGATCGTCAAGAAGCTCCGCGGCGAGATCGACCGCCACATGTTCGAGATCGCCCTGCAGGCGGCGATCGGCACGAAGGTGATCGCCCGCGAGACGATCTCCGCGATGCGGAAGAACGTGACCGCCAAGTGCTACGGCGGCGACATCTCCCGGAAGAAGAAGCTCTGGGCGAAGCAGAAGGAGGGCAAGAAGCGGATGAAGAGCATCGGCAGCGTCGACATCCCGCAGAAGGCCTTCATGGCGGTGCTCGACACCGGCGCCGAGCGGCAGTGATATGCCGTTCGTACAAGCCCAACGCCGTGAGGCGTGGGGCGGCGGTGGACCCGGCTCGAGGCTGCCCATGCCCCGTCGCCGAACGTTCGCTACGGCCCTCCAGGCCTTCGCTTACTCGGATGCCGCCAGCGCTTCGCTCTCCGGGCTTCGCTTGGCAGCATACGCCGGCTTCGGGGCACGGGCAGCCCCGAGCCTTCCTCGAGCGCCTTTGAATCGGAACCGGTGAGTTCCTCATGACCACTCCAGCGCCGCTCGGCCCCATGTCTCGCGAAGGAGAACTGCCCGCCACCGTGCGGGCGCCGGATGCCATGCCCGCCACCGTGCGGGCATTGGGCTGGACGAGTTTCCTGACGGATCTCTCCAGCGAGGCGATCTATCCGCTCCTGCCGGCCTTCGTGAAGGGACTCGGCGGCTCGGCGGTCGACGTCGGCCTGCTCGATGGCGTGGCCAATGCCGTCGCCGCCGTCGTGCGGCTGTTCGCCGGCACGCTCTCCGACCGCTGCGGCCGCCGCCCGCTCATCCTCCTGGGCTACGGGCTCTCCGCGATCGTCAGGCCCCTGATGGGTCTCGTGGCCACGCCGCTCGGTGCCGTGCTCGTGCGGACGGCGGACCGGTTCGGCAAGGGGATCCGCTCCGCGCCGCGGGACGCACTGGTCACCGACCTTGCCGAGCCGGCCATCCGCGGCCGGGCATTCGGCCACATCCGCGGCATGGACCACGCGGGCGCCGCGCTCGGGCCGCTCCTGGCCGCAGTCTTTCTCTGGGCCTTCCCCGGCCACGAGCGAACGCTCTTCCTACTCGCCATCCTGCCCGGCCTCGCCACCCTGGCCGTGATCTGGCGGTTCGTCCGTGAGCCGCCGCGATCCACCGTTACGGGCCCCGCGGCGCCGGCCTCCCTGTCGGGCCCACAATGGTGGCTGCTCGGCTGCGTCGCCATCTGGGCGCTGGGGGCGGCGAGCGAATTGTTTCTCCTCAGGCGCGCCCAGGAACTCGGCGTGGCCACGCCGTTCGTGCCGGTGGTGTGGTTCCTGATCGGAGCGATCAAGAGCGTGGCCGCGGCCCGGTCTGGTCCGGTCGTCGACCGCCTCTCGCCGAGGCTGGCGCTGGTCGCGGGGTGGACCGTGTTCGCCGTGGCCTATGCCGGCCTTGCCGTGACGACGTCGGCGTGGGCCGCGGTTGCCTGCATGCTCGTCGTCGCCATCGCCTACGGCATCGCGGAGCCGGCTGAGCGGGCGCTCGTGGCAACGCTTGCGGCGCCCGGACGCCAGGGGTCGTCGTTCGGGTGGTATGCCCTGGTGCAGGGTGTGATGGCGCTGCCCGCGGGCCTGCTCGCCGGCTGGCTCTGGGACAGCGGCCCCGCCGGCGCGACCGCGTCGCTGGCGCTTTCGGCGGGCCTGTCGGGCGTGGCGGCGGTGGTCCTCGCCGCGGCGTGCGGCGGCCGCGAAACCGCTGCGGCATAAGGCTTCTCAGCCCACGCGGACCGTCCGCCAGCCGGCCGCCCGGGCGGCGGCGACATCGAGATCAGGATCGTCGCCGACGAGCAGCAACTCCGCGGGAGCCACCCCGAGGCGATTCTCGATCCACCGGAAGAACTCCGGCGCCGGCTTCCGCCAGCCGATCTCGGACGAGGCGAAGACACGCTCCGCCCACGAGAGCGGCGGGATGGCCGGTGCGATCGAGAACAGCCGCTCGTCGAAGTTGCTCGCCAGGGCCACGGTGGCCCCGGAGGCGATCGCCGCCCGCATCAGCTCACTTCCCGCCAGGAGCGGCCGCCAGGCGTCCGGCCGCCCGAAATGATCCCACAGGTCGGAAAAGATCGAGTCCGTCCGGCCTGGATCGTGGAACACGTCGGCGACGATCTCCCGCCAGCGTTCCACTTCCCGGGCCCGATTCGTCGTGAAGGCGGGAACGGCCGCGGCATCGATCAGTTCCTGCCGTCGCCAGGCCTGGCGAAACCGGCGGTGAATCTCCGGCACCTCCACCACCGATCCGTGACGGCGGCCGGCGGCGGCGTAGGCCTCGGCGACGGGTGGCCACGGCTCGACGAGCGTGCCCACGACGTCGAACACCACCACCTGCGCGCCCTCCGGTGGAAACCGGCGACCGGTGTCGGGTTCGGCGGCGAACGTCGTGGGGAGGTCGGGCAAGCGGAGGTGGGAGCCGTCAACGCCTCGGGATCAGCCCCAGGTCGAGGCCGAACACGAAGAACATCAGCGACAGGATGAGGGCCAGGCCGAGATAACTCAGCACCACGACCACACCCTCGCTGGGCGGCTTGCCGCGGAGCCATTCATACGCCAGAAACACCATATGCCCGCCGTCCAGAACGGGGATGGGCAGGAAGTTCACGACCGCCAGATTCGCGCTGAGCATCGTCAAAAACAGCAGCAGACGACCGAAGCCCTCGCTGGCCGACCGGCCGGCCTGTTTGGCGATCTCGATCGGGCCGCCGAGCAGCCGCGGGCTGATCTGCTGCCGGGTGAGCTTGCCCAGAAACCCGTAGACCATCGACAGGTCCTCCTTGGTCTTGCGGATGCCCCGGCGGATGGCATCGACGAAGGAGTGGGCACGAACCGTCTGATACACGGGCTCGAAGACGAGTCCGCGGTCGGCCACGAAGCGGTCGGTCGCGGCCGCAGGCCTGAGGTCGACGTCGCGGCGCTGGCCGTCGGTGGACTCGACCGTGAGCTTCAACGAACTGTCGGTCGGCAGCTGCTGGAGCACCGCGGCCACGACGGGCCAGTTGGGCTCCTGTGGAGAAAACGTGATGCCCGCAGCCGGGTCGGTCGGCTCGTCCGGAGTGACGAGCACGGCCTTCACGATGCGGTCGCCGATCGCGATTCCCGCGCGGGCCGCCGGGCTGTCCGCCTCCACGGCCGCGACGAGGGCATCGACTGGAATCGCCAGGCCGAGCGATGCCACGGAGACCGGGCTGCCGATGCCGGCCGTTTCGTCATCCCGCCAGGTGACTTCCCGAGGCCGGACGGTCACCGTGCGTTCTTCGCCGTCGGCGGCTGCGAGCGTGAGTGTCACGTCGCGGCCGACGCGGCTGCGAAGCAGGTCGTCGAGGGCGAGTGGATCGCCCACGGCCGCGCCATCGACGGCAAGGAGCCGCTCCCCCGCCGCGATGCCCACCTCCGCCGCCGGGGATCCCTCCTGCACGGCCTTGATCGGCAGCGGCGTCATCGTCATGCCGGTGGTCCGCCGCGGCTGCGGGGGCAGTTCGATCGTCACGCTGGTGGCGGCTGCGGCCGTCTTGTCGGCCATGCCCGCGATGCCGGCCTTGGGGCCGCGGTCGACGGTGAGACTCACCGGGGCATCTGGCTTCGCGGCCAGCGCGGCGAGCAGTTCGGCGTAGGTACCGACCGGCCGGCCATCGACCGCGCGGATCGTGTCGTTACCGGCCAACGGCGGCGTCGCCAGCGCGGCGGCGCCGGTGAGGCCGCGGGAGAGGTCGGCCGGGAGCGTGAGCGAGTAGGGGCTCGTGACGCCGATCGTGGGCGCGCCGAGATCGGTGTCGGGCTTGAGGAGCACCTTCCGGGTCGAGCCGTCGGCCGGCCTCCGGACGGTGAACTCGATGCCGTCCTTGACGCTGCCCACGGTGATGCCGTGCCGCAGATCGTTGAAGATCGGTTCCTGGCGAGCGCCGATCGCGGTGATCTCGTCTCCCGTCCGCAAGCCCGCCCGCCAGGCGGCGCCCCCCGTGCGCACGCTCGACAGCACGCAGGTCATCTCGCGCACCCCGAGGCCGAAGGCCCAGGAGGCCATCAGCACCGCGAAGATCACGTTCATGATCACACCGGCCGAGATGATGGCCATCCGTTTGAGCACGCTCTGGGCTGGATAGCTCCGGGGATCCCAGGCCGGATGCGGTCCGGCCACGGGCTCGGCCGGCAGATCGCCCGACATCCGGGCCCGGTGGGCCTCGGCGGAGGCGGCCGCGGGATTGTCGTCCTGGCCCAGCATCTTCACGTAGCCGCCGAGGGGCAGCGCGCCGATGCCGTATTCCGTCTCACCGTGCTTGAAGCTGATGAGCTTCAGGCCGCCGATATCGAAGCCGAGGAAGAACTTCTCGCACTTCACCCCGCATGCCTTGGCGACGAGGAAGTGGCCGAGCTCGTGGACAAAGATCACGAAGCCCAGCCCGCCGGCGACCTGGAGCACGACCCACCAGTTCGCGGGCTGCGCGAACCAATCGAGCCACGAAGCCCCCACGACCGGGCACACGAACGAACTCACGCAACCGCCCACTTCGCGACCTCCTGTCTGGCCCACGCATCAAGACGATGGATCTCGTCGAGCGTGGGCTCCGTTTCGAACGGGTGCTCGTCGAGCACCCTGGCACAGACCTCGGCAATATCGGTGAATCGCAGGCGGCCGGCCAGGAATCCGCCCACGGCCTCCTCGTTGGCGGCATTCAGCACGGCCCCGGCCGTGCCCCCGCGGGCCGCGGCCTCGTGGCCGAGCCTCACCGCCGGAAAACGCTCCAGATCGGGCGGCTCGAACTCGAGCGTCAGCGGCTGCGTGAAGTCGAGCCGCCGCGCCGGACCGGCCGTCCGTGCGGGATAGGTGAGCGCGTATTGGATCGGCAGCCGCATGTCCGGCGGGCTGAGTTGCGCGATCACCGAGCCGTCGACGAACTCCACCAGCGAGTGGACGATCGACTGAGGATGCACCATCACCGCCAGCCGATCGGCGGGCATGTCGAACAGCCACCGCGCCTCGACGAGTTCGAGCGCCTTGTTCATCATGGTCGCCGAATCGACCGTGATCTTCGGGCCCATCGACCAGGTCGGATGCCGCAGCGCCTCCTCCGGCGTTGCGGCGGCGAGGGCTTCCCGGGATCGGGTCCGAAACGGTCCTCCGCTGGCGGTGAGGACGATCCGGGCCACCTCGTCGCCCGAACCCGCCAGGAGCGCCTGATGGATTGCGGAATGCTCGCTATCCACCGGGAGGATGATCGCGCCGGTCTGGCGGGCCAGCTGCATCACCAGCGGCCCGGCCATCACGAGCGTTTCCTTGTTGGCCAGGGCCACTCCCTTGCCGGCGGCCACGGCGGTCCAGGTGCTCCGCAGGCCCGCGGCGCCGGCGATCGCCGAAACGACACGGTCGACCGCCGAATCCTGGATCAGCTCGTCGAGCGCGTCGGGGCCGACGGCGAGCCTCGTTCCGGCCGGAAGGCTCGCGGCGCCGAGCTGGGCCGCCGCGGCCTCGTCCACCACGACGATCCAGGCGGGCCGGAAGCGATGGGCCTGTTCAACCAGAGGAGCCACGCTGCGGTGGGCAGCCAGGAGCCAGGGCTCGAAACGGCCGTGCGAGGCTGCGACGACGTCGAGCGTGCTCCTGCCGATGCTGCCGGTCGAACCCAGCACCGCCACCCGAAGCGGTCGCCCGTCGACCTCGCCGCGGTCGGGCGACGAGCACGGCGCGGATGACCCGTTGGACGGGGGGGCACATTGGGAGGGCGGCATGGTGTGAACGGCTTGAAATACGGGCTTCCGCGTGAACGTGAGAGTCTATGGGCCGGCTCCGAGAACCGCCACCGCCATTTCCGCTGTGTCGCCGCCGGACACCTCGCGAAGCCGTGCCCCGCGTTTGTCCGCGGTTCCCCCGCCGCATAGGATGGTTTTCCGCAGGGATGGCTGTCACGCGGGCACGATAAACGCCGCGGCCCGCCGGTTCCGTGACGACCCCACGACAGGATGGGCATGGCCAAGAAACGTGACCTTCCCAAGCGACCCGACCGGAAGCCGGCCCTGGGAGGCAATCTGGTCTGGTCGCTCGTGGCCGCCGGTGTGGCCAGCCTGTTCGCGCTCAGCCTGGTCAACATCACTCCCGACCTGGAACTCTCCTACAGCGACCTTGAGCGACTCATCGTCGCCTCGGGCGAGGAGGGGGAAGACCGCTACGTGACGGTCGAACGTGCCGGCGGCGCCGAACCCTCCACGGCCCGCTACGGCGACCTGCACGACGTCACTATCGGCGCGTTCCAGGTCTCGGGGAAGGTCCGCGACGCGGCCCGCAGCGGGGGCGAGGGGGCCTCGAGGGCAGCCGAGCAAGTCGTGCGTCCGGGCCCCTTCGCCGCCGCGCTCGCCGTGCCGGAGCGTCGGTTTCGCACCGCCAAGCTGCCCAGCGAAAACTCCGAATCCGAACTGATGAAGCTCCTCAAGGAGCACCGGGTTCCCTTCCGCTACGAGGATCCGCCGAGCCCGTGGAGAAACTGGCTGCCGATGCTCCTGCTGACGGCGCTCTTCGGCGGCCTGTTCTTCGCGATGATGCGGCGGATCGGCGGGGCCGGCAGCCCGATGGCGTTCGGCCGCAGCCGCGGCAAGATGTACGCGCAGGAAGACCTCGGCATCACCTTCGATGACGTGGCCGGCATCGACGAGGCGGTCGAGGAACTCCGCGAGGTGGTCGAGTTCCTGCGCAGCCCCGAGAAATACCAGGTGCTCGGCGGCCACATCCCCAAGGGTGTGCTGCTCGTGGGCCCGCCGGGCACCGGAAAGACCCTGCTCGCGAAGGCCATCGCCGGCGAGGCCGGCGTGCCCTTCTTCGGCCTCTCGGGCAGCGACTTCGTCGAGATGTTCGTGGGCGTGGGGGCGGCGCGGGTCCGCGACATGTTCCAGCAGGCCGCCGCCAAGTCGCCGTGCATCATCTTCATCGACGAGCTCGACGCCCTGGGCAAGACCCGCGGCACGAGCGTGGTGGGTGGCCACGACGAGCGGGAGCAGACGCTCAATGCGCTCCTCGTGGAGATGGACGGCTTCGGCAGCAACTCGGGCGTGATCGTGCTGGCGGCGACCAACCGCCCCGAGACGCTCGATCCGGCGCTGCTCCGGCCCGGCCGCTTCGACCGCCACGTGCTCGTTGACCGTCCCGATGTCCGCGGCCGGGAGTCGATCCTCCGGGTGCACGTCGCGAAGGTCAGGCTCGACCCGGCAGTCGAGCTCGGGCAGATCGCGCGGATCACGTCGGGATTCGTGGGTGCCGATCTCGCCAACCTCGTCAACGAGGCGGCCCTTCTCGCCGCCCGTAACAACAAGTCGGCCGTCGGGATGGACGAGTTCAACGAGGGCGTGGAGCGGGTGACGGCGGGGCTCGAGAAGAAGAAGCGGGTGATCCACGAGGACGAGAAGAAGCGGGTCGCCTACCACGAGGCCGCCCACGCCCTGGTCGCCTATTCGCTTCCCAACACCGACCCGGTTCACAAGGTGTCGATCATCCCCCGCGGGCTGGCGGCGCTCGGCTACACGATGCAGCGGCCGGAGGACGACCGCTACCTGCTCACCAAGAGCGAACTGGAGAGCCGGATTCAGGTGTTGCTCGCCGGAACGATCGCCGAGGAGGCCGTCTATGCCGACGTCTCGACCGGCGCCCAGAACGACCTCGAGCGAGCCAGCGAGATCGCCCGCTCGATGGTGATGGATTACGGCATGAGTCGGCTGGGCCGGGTGACCTACCGGGAGAGTCCCCGATCGCCCTTTCTGGCGGCCGCGGGGGGCGACCTGCCGGCCGCCCGCAGTCACAGCGAGCAGACCGCCCGTGAGATCGACGAGGAGGTCCGGCGGGTCATCGACGAAGCCATGGTGAAAGTGCGGCGGATCATCGACACCCGGCGGGCCGCGCTCGAGGCGGTGACTCGGCGGCTGATGGAGTGCGAGGTGATAGACGGCGCGGAACTCAGGCAGATCGTCGAGGCCACCACGGCCGCTCCGCTGCTCGTGCCGGGCACCGATACCGACCGCCGGCCCGTCCGGCCGGGGGTGGCCGACGGCGGCGACGCTGCGGCCGAGGCCTGAGGCGGCTCGCCCGCGATGCCGGGGTGGCTGGTGAGGCGAGGGGCGGCCCATGCCCCGTCGCCGGACGCTCACTTCGCCCTTCGTGGGCTTCGTTCGCTCGATGCTGGCTGGCGCTCCGGCATCCTGCCTCCGCTGGCCAGCAACGCCGGCTTCGGGGCATGGGCCGCCCCTCGCTGAGAGCACCCCACGCCTTACGGCGTTGGGCTTGTACGGGGCGGTACAAGCCGACCGGCCGCACGGTCGCGGGCTCCGACGGCCGTGCGACCGCGACAATCGGCGCCGTCTGCCCCCTCGGAGGCGTCGCTCATGCTCCTTGGTCGGAGACGACGATCTGCTGGTGAAAGGCCGTTCGTGATCGCGGCCGTGGATGAGGGGGTCGCCCAATGAGGCGGCCGGTAAGCGATGTGGAAGAGTTGCTTTCTCGCGGCGGGCATCTTCGCCTGCGTGCTCGGCGTGGAGATGCTCGTCATCGATTCCGCGATCGTGATGCCGGTCGATGGCCGGGGAACTCCACAGCATGTGACGGCGCCGGACTGGGCGCCCTGGACGCTGCTCTCGGCCGGAGCGGTGACGATCCTCCACTTCTGTAACATGCATGCGAAGACGTCGGCGTCCGGTCATCCGAAGATTCCGGGGGGCGGGCATTGGTGAGTCGGGCATGCGTGCCCTCGGGCATTCCGGCCTGCCCCACGAGTACCGGAGCGTTAGCCTGGACGGCTGCCCACGGTTCTTTCGTTAGAGGTGCAACGCTGGAGTTGTCCGCGGCGTTGTCTCACGCACCATGAACACCGTCGCCGGCCCCATCACGACGCAGGCCCGCCCGCCCCGGGATACGGTGCTCTACGACGGGAGGTGTCGTTTCTGCCAGGGTCAGATCGCCCTGCTTCGGCGGCTGGACCTGCTTGGTTCACTCGAGTTCACGTCGCTCCACGAACCGAGTGTCGCCAGGGATTTTCCGGAGATTTCCAGGGAGTCCCTGCTCGAGGAGATGGTCATCGTCGATCGGAGGGGGCGGGCGTGGCAGGGTGCCGGAGCGGTGCGGTATCTCTCGCGGCGGCTCCCCGTTCTCTGGCCGCTGGCGGTGCCGCTGCACGTCCCCGGCAGCATGCCGCTATGGCAGGCGGCCTACCGGCTAGTGGCCCGAAATCGTTATCGGATCGCCGGGACCTGTGACGACGGCACCTGCCGCGTCTCCTAGGACCCGAAAATGGGGTGAAACGCCTGTTTTCGGTGAACCGCCCGGCGGGGCCCCGGGCCCGAAAATTTCTGGAAACCCAAGTCGCTTTCCGGTTTTTTCTCGTTACGATTGAGAATACCGGGTTGTCAGTGGGAATTTTCCATTGGCCGGAAACGATCCTTGTGACGACTTTCTTCGTACCATGATGGTAATCCGCCCACGGCTGGCGGCGCTCTTCTCACGAAAAGGAATCCTTATGAGTCAGCTCAAAACGTCTCGGCGGGGTGGTTTTACGCTCGTCGAACTCCTGGTGGTCATTGCGATCATCGGTGTTCTCGTGGCCCTGCTGCTGCCCGCCCTTTCTTCGGCCCGCGCCGCCGCGAATGCCTCGGGCAGTGCCAGCAACATGTCGGGCTTCGGCCGTGGCTTCGAACTCTATGCCAACAACAACGATGGCAAGTATTCCTCGGGCGCCTTCGACCACTTCCGTGACGGCGACGTGCGGCAGTACGGCTGGGTCGCCGACCTCATCCAGACGAAGGTCTCGCAGCCCGGCAAGGCCCTGGATCAGGGAAGCCGCAACCGGATCAGCCTGACGTCGGCCGAGTACATCGGGGCCACCAGTGGCAGCAACCAATCGATTGGCGAAGCCGATGGTCGCTGGGCGTCGGGCATCACGTCCACCGGAACCTTCTTCGGCACCGGTGCCCAGCAGAAGGAAGTCTGGAATCAGGGCTACAACACCAACTACGCCACGACCTGGCACTTCAGCCGCGGCGATCCGAGCAATGCCGATGGCTACGCTCCGGGCAACAGGGGCATAGCCACCGGTGACGGCCCGATCTCCCAGAACCACATCAATCAGGGCAACACGACCGCCGCCCGGGTGGCGCTGATGGGTCCCGCTAGGGCCGACACGACAGTGGTGTCCGCTACCGGTGCGACCGCGATCAACACCTTCGTGGGCAGCCAGATCGCGAAGCTCAACGATCCTCTTGCCCAGAGTTTCTCAGGCGGCATGACCGTCGTCGGTCCGGCCGCTGTCGTCGGTTCGCCGGCCGCTGTCCAGATCCATGAGTTCACCGCGATCGAACCGCTCCATCAGCCCAAGGTCGCCGGCGGGAAGGGGGGCCATGCCCCGGTCCTGTTCGCCGATCTCCACGTGGAGAAGGTGCAGGATACGGCCACTGCGGCCGGCGCGACAGGTGGCGACGGGTATCTCGGAAACGAGGCGACCCAGACGGCCACAGCGTTGAGCTATGAAGAGGTGGCCGACCAGATGTGGACCCGCCGTCTGCGGAACTCCACGACCGGCATCGAGTGACCGGCCCCGGCGGCGAGTCGATTCCATCATGCCGCGGCCGCCTTCGGGCGGCCGCGGCTTTTTTGCTCCAGGACGCCCCGCTGGCCGACTGGGAATCGCCTCTGAGGCGCAAACACTCCCCGGACGTCTGTGCGTGCCCCCCGACCGGCTCCTCAGCATCGGGAGATCGCAGGATCCGGAGAGGCGGGCTCGAACTCAGCGAGGGGCTGCCCGTGCCCCGCGAGCCGGCGTATGACGCCAAGCGAAGCCAGGATGGCGGAGCGCAGGCGGCATCCGAGTGAGCGAAGCCCTGGAGGGGCGCAGCAAACGTCCGGCGACGGGGCATGGGCAGCCCCGAGCCACGCGAACGCCTCCGAATCCAGCGTGAGCCGCATGCGGTCATGCTGGCCACAACAGCCTCACCGCAACCATGGAAAAAGCCGTCCGGTGCTCTCTTTCTTTGGCTATAGTTGCCCCCATGGCTCCGGCAACGGCTTCCATCGGTGATCCATCCGGCACGGACGAACCCCGCGGCACCGCCGTCGATGCGGCCGCCGACGCGACCGCGGGCCGGATGCTGCGGTATCAGATCGCAGCGACGCTCGTCGGGGCGACGCTCCTGGCCTGTTCCCTCGTGGCCCAGCTGCTGTGGTCGAAGGATTTCTATCCCGCGGTGCCGGCGGCGCTGGCGACGCTCCTGCTCGGTGGGCCGCTCGTGGCCGCCGCCGTCCGGGATCTCTATCGGGGCCAGGTCGGCATGCATGCCCTCGTGGCCCTGGCGGTCGTCGGGGCGGCTGCGACCGGAAAGTATCAGGAGAGTGCCGCCGTGGCGCTCTTCATGATCGTCTCCGGCCTGATCGAGAGGCGGACCGCGATCGGCGCCCAGGCGAGCATCGAATCGCTGATCAGGCTCGCACCCACCACGGCCCGGCGGGTGACCCGGATCGGCGGCGAGGAGCATGAGCAGCCGGTCGAGGCCCAGGCTCTCAGGCCGGGTGACTTCGTTCGGGTGCGGCCCGGCGACACCATTCCCGCCGACGGCCGCATCGTCGCGGGGCTCAGCACCGTCAATCAGGCGAGCATCACGGGCGAGTCGCTGCCGGCCGACAAGGCGCCGGGCGACGACGTGTTCGGGGGCACGATCAACCTCACCGGCGTGCTCGACGTCGAGGTGACGAAAGCAGGCTCCGACACGCTCCTGGGCCGCGTCAAGGACCTGATTCTCCAGGCCGAGCAGACCCGCACGCCGATCATGCGGCTCGTCGACCAATACGCGGTGTGGTACACCCCGACGGTGCTGATGCTCGTGGGCGTGGTGCTCTTCTTCGCCCTGCGGAGCGATCCCGACACGGCCTTCAGCCGGGCCATCGCCATGCTCGTGATCGCCTGTCCCAGCGGCCTGATCCTGGCGACGCCCACTGCCATGGTCGCGGCGCTGTCGGCGGCCGCACGGCTGGGTGTGCTCGTCAAGAGCGTGGTGACCCTCGAGGCGGCACGGAATCTGACGGCGATCGTGTTCGACAAGACCGGCACTCTCACGACGGGCGTGCTCTCGGTGACGCGGCTGGCGCCCACGGAAGGCGTGGAGGGTGCGGAACTGCTGCGACTCGCTGCCACGGCCGAGCAGGAGAGCCGGCATCCCGTCGCCCGGGCCGTCACGGAGATGGCGCGGCGGGCCAACCTCCCGCTGCCCCGGCCGGAAGCGTTCGAAGAGGTGGCGGGCCGGGGCGTGGTGGCCACCGTCGCCGGTGGCCGCGTGATGGTCGGCCGGGCGGGCTGGCTGACGGCTGCGGGCATGGACATCGGCCGCCGTGATGCGGCGGCGATCGAGCGGATCCAGGCCAGCGAGGAGGCTGACGGCCTGAGCGTGCTCTACGTCGTCCGCGACGGCCGGCTGCTCGGCTGGATCGGCCTCGAGGACAACGCCCGGCCTGAGGCCGCCGAGGCCGTCGATCGGCTGCGGACGCTCGGCCTCGCGCGGCTCGTGATCCTCACTGGCGATCGGCAGAGCGTGGCCCGGCGGGTGGCCGAGCAGATGCACTTCAGCGAGTACAAGGCGGAGGTCCTGCCGCACGAGAAGCTGGAGATGGTGGACGAGCTCAAGAGCCGAGGGCATCGGGTGGCCGTGATCGGCGACGGCGTCAACGACGCGCCGGCGCTGGCCGCCGGGGACATCTCGATCGCGATGGGAGCGGCGGGCAGCGACGTGGCGATCCACTCGGCCACGATCGCGCTGCTCAACAGCAACCTGAACAGGATTCCCTTTCTGATCGAGCTCTCCCGGAGGACGATCGGGGTGATCCGCCAGAACATGATCATCGGGATCGTGTTCATCATCGCGTTCCTCGCCCTGGCGGCCGCCGGCTACGTGTCGCCGGTGATGGCGGCGCTCCTGCACATCGCGAGCGGCCTGATCGTGATCTTCAACTCGGCCCGGCTGGTGCGGTGCGGCGAGGATATCGAGCAGGAAGAGGCCGCCCGGCTCGCGGGCCCCTCGTCCGGTTCACGCCCGTGAAAGCCGGCCGGCCGTGAGGCCGCGGGTCGACCTGGTGCGGGGCTCGGGGCACGGGCATCCCCTCGCTGAGTTCACCCCACGCCGTACGGCGTTGAGCTTGTGTATCGAGCCGCATCAGCCGACGTCGCGGCGCTGAAAGAGCAGCACGGCCAGGCTGAGCAGGGCGGTGGTCACGAGGGCCGCGTAGAGGGTGACCGTGCCGAGATAGGCCGCGGTGATCGCGTGGCCCTGAGTGAGGGCGTCGGCCGGCCAAAAGAACTGGAGGTTGGGCACGGCCACGTAGATCGGCCAACAGGCCGCCCGCACCCACGCCGGCCGGCGCACCGCCTGCTCCACCACCGAGCCCAGGAAATACTCGCTGACGAGGCCGGTGCCGAAGACGGCCAGGCAGGCCATGAGCGTGGTCGCCGGCCCCAGCCGCGTCGAGGCGGCGATCGCCACCGCGGCGAGCACGAGAATCGCCTCCAGCACGAGCGCCAGTGCGATCATCAGCTGCGGCCGCCATTCCACGAGCGGGCTCTGAAATCGCCAGCCGCGGTCGATGCAGGCGACCACGCCCAGGGCCGCGACGAGCGCCACGACAAGACACGCGACGAAGGTACTGGGGAAGGGACGGCGGAACAGGTAGTTGGCCAGGCCCGCGGCGAGCAGGGCGAGCCCGCCGAAGAGCCCGCCAAAGAGCAGGACCGGCAGGTCGAAGGTGTCGTCGAGCGCCACGCTCGACTGCACGCGATGCCGGACCGCGAGCAGGAACACGGCCGCGAGGGCCACGTAGCCTGCCGCCACGGCGGCGGTCACGCCGACGTACTTGCCGATCACGACCGCCGGCCGCGAGACGGGCTTGCTGACCACCGTCAGCACGGTCTTGTTGTCGATTTCCCGGGTCAACACGCTCGTGGCGGTGAAGGCCGCCAGCAGCACGCCCGTCAGAAACAGCGTGCTCAGCCCCAGATCGATGAACAGCTTGTCGTCATCCTCGAGCGTGAAGGCGGCGAGGTTCACGTTGAGCACCAGGGCCACGATGCCCGCCAGCAGCAGCACGGTGAAGACCGGCTGCCGGAGCGATTCCAGGCAGGCGTTGCGGGCGACGGCAAGGACGGTCATGGCACAGCAGTGGTTACGACGGGTGAACGACGAGCTCCCACCTTACCAACCCGGCGTTGCCCGCGCTCCCGGTGCCGGTCGTACCGGAGGCTACCGCGAGGAGGCGATCCATGCTCGGCCGTCGGGCGGCGGGGTTTCAGCGGTGGTAAACTCCTGTTCAAGGCCTCCCCTCCGGGTGTTCACCGGCGCGGGTAGCCGCCGACATGGTGGAATTCCGTCCGTGACCGACGATCAACTCGCATACCGCCGCGGCACCACGGCCGCCATCACCGGCCTCGTGATCCAGCTGGTTCTGACGGTGGGGACCGCCCTGGTCGGCCTCTGGACGCAGAGCCCTGCGGTCCAGGCCGCCGCCTGGCACATGCTGGGTGGCCTGCCGATCTGGGTCGTGCTCGCGCTCGTCTACTCGCAGTACGAGGCGGAGCGACGGGAAACGCTCGCCTCGGAGCGGGTCGCCTCGCAGGATCCCGCCGCATCGGTGTTGTTCGGCGACCTCTCCGACGAACTCCAGCGGTCGCGGCAGCGGCTGTCGAATCTTCTGGTCTATGGATTGCCGGCAGTCAGCTTCGCGGTCGCCGGATATCTGATCGTCGCGGGAGCGTCCCTCCTCTGGCGATTCGCGCGACTGGCCGCCAGCGACGATCCCAGGGCCGTCACGACGGTGGCGACGACCGCCAGCCCGGTCGGGCTGCTCTTCATCTCGGCTGCGATCGCCTTCGTGGCCTTCATCTCGGCCCGCTGGATCAGCGGCTACACGCGGGTTCGGGCCTGGCAGCTGCTGCGGGGCGGCGCCACCTACCTGATGAGCTGTTTCGTGATGGCGGCCCTCGTGCTGGTGGGAGCGGTCGTGGCCGCGCTCCTCGACGACACGACGTTCTTCCGCCTCGTGGCCGTCGCCGTCCCGGCCGCAATGATGCTGATCGGCGGCGAGATCCTGCTCACGAGCCTGCTGGAGGCCTATCGTCCCAAACGGCCCGGAGAGATCCCGCGGCCCGCCTTCGACAGCCGGATGCTGGGGCTGCTCACGGCGGCGGAGCCGCTCGGGAAGGTCGTCGGCGAACTGATCAACTACCAGTTCGGCGTCGAGGTGTCGCGGAGTTGGCTCTATCGTCTGCTGGGGCGTGCGGTCACGCCGCTGACCATGCTCGGCGGCATGGTGCTGCTGGCGCTCTCGACGCTGGTCGTCGTGGGGCCGGACGAGCAGGGCATCGTGACTCGCTGCGGCGCGATCACAGGGGCCGCACGCGGTCCCGGCATCCACTTCAAGTTGCCCTGGCCCGTGGAGACGGCGGCGACCTATCCCGTCGGGAAGGTGCTGCAGATCACGGTGTCGAGCGATCCCGCGGGTCGCGGGGCGAACGATGCGGCGATTCTCTGGACCACGGCCGACGACCGGCTGGCCATGATCGGGATGGAGTTCTATCCCACGGCGCTCGACACCCGGACCGACGGCCCATCGGGCGGAAGCCTGGCCTTGGTCAGCGCGGACGTGGTCGTCCAGTACCGTGTCCGCGACTTGATCGCGTTTCTCGGAGGCGCCATCGCCCCTCGGGAGGCGCTCACCGTGATCGCCCAGCAGGAAGTGACCCGCTACTTCGCGAGCCGCGACCTCGACGTGGCGCTCGGCCGCGGTCGGACCGAGGGGGGTGAGGTGCTCGAGCAGATGATCCAGGAGCGGGCCGATGCGATCGGCCTCGGCCTCGAAGTGGTCGGCGTCTCCGTCACGTCGATCAAGCCCCCGGGAGGGCGGGTGGCCCGGGCATTTCATCGCCAGATCGGCTCCCAGCAGGAGCGGGAGACGCTCATCCAGGCGGGCTGGAAGGAGGCCGTCACCACGTTGGCCACCGTGGCCGGCTCCGTCGCCCTCAGCAATCGGATCAACACGGCGATTCTCGAACTCGATGCCCTGCGGGCGGTGGACGGCGCCGCCGACGAGGAGATTCGGCAGAGGATCCTCGTCAAGGAACACGACATCGAGGGCCTGCTCGGCGAGGCGCGGGGCGAGGCGGCCGAACTGATCCATGCGGCGCGGGGCTATCGCTGGACGAAGGCCGTCGGCGAGCGGAGTGCCCGTGAGCGGTTCGCCGGGGAGCTGTTGGCCTTCGAGAAATCGCCCGACTATTACCGGGTGCGGAAGTTCCTCGAGGTGCTGGCAGACGGGCTCGCCGAGCGGCGGAAGTTCATCATTGCCGGTGACCAGGGAGATCTCCCGATCCTGCAGATGGACTTCAGCGACCCGACCTCGGCCCTCGACACGCTCCTGGAGCCATGACGCCCGGACCGGATGCTTCATCCGGATGCACCATGAAGAACTCGTTCACGATCCTGATCGCGGCACTGATCACGGCCGCCCTGTTGTCGCACATGTTTCTCTACCAGGTCCGCTACGACCAGGTGGCCGTGCGGACGACGTTCGACAAGGCCGACGAGAGCAGCGTGGTGAGCACGCCCGGGCTCCGGTGGCGGCTGCCGTGGCCCATCAACAAGGTCACCCACTACTCCAAGCGGCTGCAGCTGCTGGAGGACAAGATCGAGGAGCTGCAGACGGCCGACGGCAAGAGCGTGATCGTCCGCACCTACCTCACCTGGCGGATCGAGAATCCGCTCGAGTTCTACGTCACGCTCAAGGACCCGGCCGAGGCGGCCCGGCAACTCTCCAGCCGGCTCCGTGAGATCCGGGGCATCATCAGCCGCTACCGGCTCGACGAACTCGTCAATCTCGACCGCGAGAAACTCAAGTTGAACGCGATCGAGGAACAGGCCCGGGAGGCCCTCCAGCGGTCGCTCGCCCAGTCGGGATACGGCCTCGAGGTGAAGACGGTGGGCATCTCCAAGATCGTCCTTCCGGAGGCGACCACCGAGAAGATCTTCGAGACGATGATCACGACCCGCGAACGGCTCGCCGAGAACGCCCTCCAGGAGGGGCAGGCCCAGGCATCGGCGATCCGCAGCGAGGCCAAGAGCTCCCGCGACCGGATCCTGGCGTTTGCCGAGCGGCGGGCGCAGGCGATCCGGTCGCAGGGTGATCGGGAAGCCTCGAAGGAGTACGAGAGCTTCGCCAGGAACGAGGAGTTCGCGATTTTTCTGCGGAAGGTGGAGGCCCTGAAGAAGATGCTCGACCACAACACCACCTTCGTGCTCTCGGCCGACAGTCTCGGCATCCTCGACTGGTTCAATCGTGATCCGGGGCAGGGCGGCCCTGCCGGCCGGCCGTCGAGCCCGGCGGCGGCGCCGAACCGGGGGAGCGGGCGATGAGCGTTCAGGACCGCGTGCCGGGAGCCACCCCGGAGTCCGGGGTCGAGCCGCTCGACCCTGCCCAGCAGTCGCTCGCCGAGGCGCTGCGCGTGAGCTTCGCGATCCTCAAGGTGGCGATGTTCGCCGCACTCGGCGCGTATTCCCTCAGCGGCACCTTCAGCGTCGGCTCCAACGAGGTGGCTGTCCGCTTGCGCTTCGGAGACTACGTCGGTGCCCCCGGCGAGCGGGTGCTGGAGCGGGGCACCTACCTGGCGGCCCCCTTTCCGATCGAGCAGGTGATCAAGGTC
>Ga0208783_10000486_pt1 | contig 24457 bp, 23 predicted proteins | sample DEB19_08_DNA_2_FD_184529 | JGI IMG/M metagenome (GOLD analysis project Ga0208783, IMG submission 184529) | Aqueous microbial communities from the Delaware River and Bay under freshwater to marine salinity gradient to study organic matter... | ecosystem: Environmental > Aquatic > Marine >...
GGTAACCCCGAGCCTCCTCAAACGAAACGGGAGGCTTCGGGGGAGTCGGCGAACGCTTCCCGAACGAGGGCCGCCGCGGCCTGAGTGAGGAGACTTTTGCCGCTCCCCCGAAGCCGGCGCGGACGAGTCGAGGTCCGCAGACCCGAAGTGAACGTCAAGCGAGAGAGCACGGGCAGTCACGAGCCGGCACGCGTCAACGGAACATGCGCACGACGACGTCGACTTCCGAACCGGGCTCGTGCGTCGCGCGGCCGGCGGAGAGGGCGATGTAGCCATTCGCACCGGCAAAGCCGCGGAGGTCCGAGGAGCCCGTCCACGGGAGCGGCGTTGCCACAAGTGCGTTCGCCGGGCCGTCGAGCCGGCAGGGCAGATACACCGGGCGGTCGGCGGCGGCCTTCGCCGGGGCCGTGAGCCGGGCGCGGGCGCGCGGGAGGTGCCATGCGTCGCGGGGCCGGCCGGCGAGGATCATGAGCGCGGGCCGCACGAAGAGCTCGAAGCAGACGAGGCTGCTCGCCGGGTTGCCCGGCAGGCCGAAGACGAGGGTGGGGACGGTGGAGGCTCGCCGATACACACCAAACCAAACCGGCTTGCCGGGCTTGTGGCGCACCTTGTGGAAGATCTTCTCGATGCCGCACCGACGGAAGATGTCGGGCACGAGATCGAGGTCGCCCGCGGAGACTCCGCCCGAGAGCAGGAGCACGTCGGCAGCCAGCCCCTGGGCCACCGCCGCGCGGATCGCCTCGGGCCTGTCGGCCGCGATGCCAAGCGCGATCGGCTCGGCGGCGAGCAACTGCACGGCAGCGGCAAGCATCGGGCCGTTCGAGTTGCGCGTCTGCCCGAAGGCGGGCGTCGCATCGGGCGGCACGAGTTCGCTCCCAGTCGAGAGGATCGCCACCCGTGGCCGGCAGGAGGCCACAACGTGCGTCGCCCCGGCCTCGGCGGCGAGGCCGATCTCGGCGGCTCCGAGCACGGTTCCGGCCGGCAGCACCGCGTCGCCCGCACGGAATGCGGCCCCCTGCCGCGCGACATGCTGACCCGGCCGGAATTTTTCATCGCGAAGCCTCACGCGGCTTCCGGCGTGTGCGCTTCCCGGTTCGTCGAGCGCACACTCCACCGGAATCACCGCATCGGCACCGGCAGGCAGCGGGGCACCGGTCATGATCCTCGCGCAGCAGCCGGTCTGGATCTCGAGCGACGTCACGTCGCCTGCGGCCAGATCGACGACGACATCGAGTTCGACGACACGTCCGCCCGCGGCCACGACGTCGTCGCTCCGCAGCGCAAAGCCGTCCATCATCGCCCTGTCCCAAGGGGGCGAATCACAGTCGGAGACGACGGGCTCGGCCAAGGCGAGGCCACACGCCTCGAGCAGTCGCATGCGCCGGGGCGGCAGGGGTGCTGCGGTCGCTTCGACGAGTTCGATCGCTTTGGCGAGTTCGATCATGAAGCGTGCCGGCCTCGTGATGCGACAGGCTGAAGCCTGTCCTACGTTTTCAGAAAGGCGCGCAGCAGATCGTAGCCCGCCGGCGTCAGGAAACTCTCCGGATGAAACTGCACACCGTAAACGGGGAGCGTCTTGTGGCGGATCGCCATGATCTCACGCGAGCCGTCGGGGGCCTTCGACCACGCATCGACCTCGAAGTCGCGTGGCAGCGTCGGCGGATCGATCACGAGGCTGTGGTAGCGGGTGGCCTCGATCGGGCTGTCGAGCCCCGCGAACAGCCCTTGGCCCGTGTGCTCGATCTTGTCCACCTTGCCGTGCATCAGCTGCTTGGCCCGGACGATCGTGCCGCCGAACACCTGCCCGATCGACTGGTGCCCGAGGCACACTCCCAGGATCGGCATGCGACCCGCGAACCGGCGCACCACGTCGCAGGAGATGCCCGCCTCGCTCGGCGTGCACGGCCCCGGCGAAATCACGAGATGGCTCGGTGCCTTCGCCGCGATCTCGTCGCCGGTGATCCGGTCGTTGCGGTGCACCTCGAGCGGCACGTCGGGGGCGATCTCGCCGATGCGCTGCACGAGATTCCAGGTGAAGGAGTCGTAGTTGTCGATGAGGAGGATCATTCGAGGAGCGTGCTCGGGTGCCCTTCGCGGTCGACGAGTGGCATCACGTGGGGCTTGTAGATCTCGGTGTAGGCCTCGGCGAGACGATGGGCGTCGAGCGCCTCCTGGCCGGCCCAGTGCTCCACGAGCGTGAAACGCCGCGGCTCGGCCGAGGAGTGATAGACGTCGAACCGCAGGCAGCCGGGCTCGGCGCGGCTCTTCCGCATCGCCTCGGCGAGCAGGTCGCGAATCTTGGGCACGTCGGCCGGATCCTTGGCGGTGAGCAGCACGTTCAGGCAGATCATCGACACCTCCGTGCCCTACTCTACCAGCACGATCGACGCTCCGCCCTTCCCCGCCGCGACACGCCGGGCGAGCACGCGGATATAGGGCGGCAGGAAGGCGGCCCGATGGGCCCAGGAGCCGACGACGGCGTCGGGCCGCGCGTGATCGGGCTCGTGGACGTCGTCGATCGAAAACCCGGCCGCGCAGATGCCGCCGAGCAGCGCGGTGAGTGAATGGACGAATTCGTGCGTGCCCTGCTCACGCAGCCGTGACGGACCGGCGGGCGGCAGCGGATCCTGGCCACGCTGCGCGTACACGAGCGGATAGCGGCCGTCGGCATCGGGCTCGAGCCCCGCCTGGAGGCTCGTGGGGGCTTTATGCTGGCTCACGTAGATTCCGCCCGGCTTGGTCACGCGTGCCACCTCGCGAAACACCCGGGCCACGTCCGGCACGTAGCAGGTGCTGACGGGATGAACGACGACGTCGAAGGCTCGTGGCGCGAGCATCGAGAGGTCGTCCATCGACCCCTGGAGAACCGTGATCTGGAGCTTCCGTTCGCGGGCCACCTGACGATCGAGCTCCAGCATTGCCGGTGCGAGATCGACGACCGTCACCTTTGCCCCGGCGGCGGCGTACAGCGGGCCATGTTTGCCGCCACCTGCTGCGAGGCAGAGCACGTGCAGACCGTCGAGCCGTTCGGGGAGCCAGGTTCGGCCGGCCGATCCGGTCGCCCCGCCGCTGCCGAGCCACCCGCGCGGATCACCGAAGGCCTCATCGACCGCCGGCCGCGCGAGAGCCGCCCCCGCCGCGGCGAGCCGATCCCACGCCCGCGCATTGTGGTCCAGAATCGCATCGCGACATGCTGGATTGGTCATGTCTGCCGTGATCGTTGCCGCCGCCGGGGCGTCGCCGCCGCGCCGATCACGCCGCAGGTCAGCAATGCGACGGCCGACGGCTCCGGGACGGCGGCAACGGGCTGCGCGATGAGCCGGGGGAGAGGCGGATAAGGATCGCCCGCAGTCGGTGCGAACGCGTACCAATGATTCATGATCAGCGCTTCGGACGAGATTCCCACCGCGGAAGCGGCGAAGGTAGTGCCGGGCCAAGCCTCGGCATCGGGCTCACCCGGTGAGCGGATGAAGAGCGCGGGGTACACGGAGTAGTCCTCGGCGGTGACCATCTCGCGCACCGTCTGCGTCCAGCCGGCGGAGGGGAGCCCGACCTGGTTGTACGCGAGACTGACGACCCCGATGCCGAGCCCTGGGCCGTAGTCGAGCGCATCGATGGCCAGCCTGAGATCCGATCCTGAAATCACGCTCGGCACCCCCGACCCGGTAATCGACCCGGTGAGGGCGAACACCATGTCCGCCACGACCGCAGACCCATTCCAGCGGTAGCCCCAGACGATCGAAGTGGGTGTAGCCGAGTCGCCATTCGCACCGCCAAACTCAATGACCAGTGCCGCCTGGTTCGTGCCGCTGCCGGCCCAGAACAGAACGTCGCTGAAACCATTCACCGGTGCGGCGGAAACGATCCTGGGAACGATGGCCGTCAGCAGAACGACCAGCAGCGCACGTCGCGCCATCATGTTGGACCTCACGATTCTTCTCCTCCGGGTCAGCGCCCGTTGCCTTCGCCACCAGCACGCGTCAGGAGGGCGAGCAGAACGGCCTGCTCGATCGACTCGTGCACGAACTCCACATGGCCGTCGCAGAACACCATCCCGGCCATCGCGGGATGATCGCTCCAGATCTCGTTGTTCTGCGTGACGTTGATTCCATTCGTCGACCGCTGGTCGAAGATGTTTTGACCGTTGGCCCATTCCGACTGGTACGCCGCGTCCCGGCCCGTGCATTCGGCCACGAGTACCGTCTTTGCCAGCCCATCCGTCACGTCCTTGGCAACGGTCGGTCGCTCGTATTGCATCACGCCGGCATGCTCGGGGAGAGGCTTGTCGACGGGGTAGCCAACGCCATACATGCCGCCGTAGTCGGTGTATGCGAGATCATCGCCTGGATCCCACCGTCCGTTGCGGTTACGGTCGCCCGTGGTCAGGCCGAAGCGGTTCGTCCTGGAGGTGCTCGGGCAGAGAAAAAGTCGCACGACATGCCCCGCGGCAGCGCGATTTTCCGGGCTGCGAAACGAAAAAGCTAAGTCGAACCCCGCGGCGGCGCCCGGCTCCTCGGCGAATGGCAGGATGAAGACGTTCCATGCTATCTGTCTGCGCGGAGCCTTCGTCGCACACTCGAGGCAACCGACCGGGAAAGCCCGCCGAGCGGACTCGTGGCCGTAAATCGCGCAGCCGATGCCTTTGAGGTTGTTGATGCAGTTCGTGCGGCGGGCTGCCTCACGGGCTGCATGCACACCCGGCAGGAGAAGGCCGACGAGCGCCGCCACGATCGCCACGACGACCAGCAGTTCCACGAGCGTCATCCCGTGGCGGCGTGCCCGTGGGCGTCGGAGAGGGGATCGCGAATCCATGCGTACCGCCGCGACCCGCGCAGGTCGCATCGCGCCACCGTGGCCGCAGCCTGCCCAGGCAGACCACACCCGTGACGGATCCACCCGCAGAGCCGTGATTGAATGAACTACCGAATGTCCGGCCACGGCGGATCGTTCCGCCGCACCCGTGCCTGCCACCCCGCCCTCGCGAGGAAAGCCTGCTCTGCGTCTCTGGTAGGTCTTCTGACTTCCAGGCTCAGCCGGCTGCATGCCTTCTCGCGGTGACCGCGGCAAGCCGCGGATCGCAATGGCCTTGAAACAGCCGACCTCGGCGCCTGGTCACAGCGGCGGGGCCGTCCCGGATTCACACCGGTGTTCCCTGTTTGCCGGAGACGAGTGAGTGCTCACCCCGGCCACCAGAGTCGTGTGGGGCAATGTATCGGCGGCCCCCGGAGTGTCAAGCAGGGTGAGTGATCGACGCTCGTGGCAAGCTGTGCCGGTCGCGCAATCATGCCGGCCCAAACTGTGACGGTTGTACGCCTTCAGGCCGCACACTTTGTGCACGCGAAACCGACGGCATTTCTTACCCAACGCGCAGCCGTAAGTCGTGTCGCGAAAAATACTTGGAGACACTCAAGCCGCTTTCCTCCGTCCGCCGATAGCCCACTTGTCCCCCGGGGCAATCACTGTGCCCGTCGGGCAACCAGGGGGCGGCAGTCACCTGCAAATGCCTCGAGTCACGGAATGGCTCGACAGGCCTGCCGCAGAAAAGTTCGTGGATCACAAGCCTCGGGGCGAAGAAGCCTCAAGACAAAAACGGAAGTCGACTTCCGGGTGCTCCACAAGCAAAGGAGATGTGGCTCGATGAAGCGTATGATGTTCCTCGGTGCACTGGTTCTCGGTGTCACCGTTTGTAGCCAGTCTTTTGGTTTCGAGCTCCTCGATCGGATGCTCGGCCACAAGGGCTGTGCCTCGTGCTGTGAGCCCGGCTGCGATGCCGGCAATGGTTGCTGTGAGCCCGGCTGCGGTGCCGGCAACGGCTGTGCGGAGCCGGCCTGCGGTGCTGGCAATGGGTGTGCGGAACCGGCGTGCGACGCTGGTGCCGGCTGCTGCGAGCCGAACTGCGGTGCGGCTTCCTGCTGCGGCACCCGCTGCCGGAAGAAGCACGACCTGTTCGGTGGCCTGAAGGGTCTGTTCGAAAAGTGCAAGCGGAAGCACCACGGCTGCTGCGACAGCTGCTGCGGTGAGCCCGCCTGCGACGCTGGCAACGGCTGCTGCGAGCCCGCCTGCGACGCTGGCAATGGTTGCTGCGAGCCCGCCTGCGGAGCCGGCAACGGCTGTGCGGAACCGGCCTGCGACGCCGGTGCTGGCTGCTGCGAGCCGGCTTGTGGTGCTGCCTCGTGCTGCGGCGTGCGGAAGAAGCACTGCCGTGGGACGCCGATTGCGGATCTCCTTCGCGCCATCCACAACGCGAAGAAGCGCTGCCACCGTGCGAGCTGCTGCGACAGCTGCTGCGGTGAGCCCGACTGCTCGGCCGGCAACGGCTGCTGCGAGCCGGCCTGCGGTGCGGTCGCCGCTCCGGTCGAGGCCCCCGCGGCCCCGACGCCGGACGCGTCGGCTGCCAAGGCGACGACCGGCAAGGTCGTGGCGGTGAGCCGGACGGTTGCCACCAAGTAAGTAGTCAATCGGTCGAAACGGAAGTTTCGTTGCCCGACTTCGGCCAGTGAGCTTCGCCCGGGGGGAAACCCCCGGGCGAAGTCATTTTATGCGCGTGCGAAACGCGCACTCGCATCATTCAGCACGCTCACCAATCGCCTAAGTCGATCCCTCGTCCGGCCTCAACGCGGCCAATCCGGGTCGTGACTGCCCAGACCCTCTCGCTCGACGTTCGGCTTGTTGGGCGCGCCGGCCTCGGGCTCCCCGTATCCCCTCGCCGGACGTTCGCCTTCGCCCTCCAGGCTCCGGCTCACTCGGACCTGCCTGCGCTGCGCCATCCATGGCTGCGCTGGTCAGCTACGCCGTCTCCGGGACACGGGGAGCCCGAATCCTCCTCAACTGGAATGGGGGAGGATTCGGGGGAGTCGGCGAACGCTTCCCGAACGACGGCCGCGGCGGCCGGAGTGAGGAGACTTTTGCCGCTCCCCCGAAGCCGGATTGGGCACGTCGAGCTAGAAGGTACTCATTGGGAAGCCTGTCCTACGGGTCGAGCACGGTGGCGGGTGGGCCGGCTCGCGTGATGCGGCCGGCCACGAGTTCGACGACCTGCGTGGCGGCGCGGCGGGCGAAGGCGTGGTCGTGCGTCACCACCACCATGGTCTGCCCGCCACGGGCGAGGGCCACGATCGTCTCCATGACCTCCGCCGACATCGCCGGATCGAGGGCGCTCGTGGGCTCGTCGAAGAGCATCACCCGCGGCGTGAGCGCGAGGGCCCGGGCGATCGCCACCCGCTGCTGCTGGCCACCCGAGAGCGTCTCGGGGCGGGCTGCGGCAAACGATGCCATGCCCACGCGCTCGAGTTGCGCCGTGGCCCTGGCCCGGGCCTCGGCGAGGGGCATGCGGCCGACGACCCGCGGGCCGAGCGCGACGTTTTCGAGCACCGAGAGATGCGGAAAGAGGTTGAACTGCTGAAACACCATGCCGACGTCGCGCCGTACGCGCTCGAGCAGCTGCGGCGGATGCGGCCCCGGCCCCATGCGGTGCGCGGCAATCGTCACCTCACCGCTGTCGAACACCTCGAGGCCGTTCAGGCACCGGAGCAGCGTGCTCTTGCCGCCTCCGGAGGGGCCGACGATCGCCGTCACGTCTCGTTCATCGGCCCGGAGGCCGACGTCGGCGAGCACGCGCGTGCCGCCCCTGGTCTTCGACAAGCCTTCGATGCGGATCATGCGCCCTTCTCCTGGCTGGCCTCGAAGCGGCGCGAGAGCAGCGACAGGGGCCAGCTCATCGCCAGGTAGAGGATCGCGGTGATCACGGCGAGCTCCACGATCCGGCCCGTGGAGAGCGCCAGCACGCTGTAGCGCTTCGTGAGTTCGATGACGGTGATCACCGAGCACACGCTCGTGTCCTTGAAGAGCGCGATGAAGTCGTTGGTGACCGGCGGCATCACCAGCCGCACGGCCTGCGGCACGATGACGTGCCGCAACGCCTGCCACTTCGTCATTCCGAGCGCGAGCGCGGCCTCGAATTGCCCGGTCGGCACCGCCTTGAGCCCCGCGCGGTAGATCTCCGACTCGTAGGCCGAGTAGTTGAGCGCGAGCCCCGCGACTGCCGCCACGAGCGCCGGCAGCGCGAGCCCGACCTTCGGCAGCAGAAAGAAGATCGCATACAGCTGGAGCATGAGCGGCGTGCCGCGCACCACCTCCACGAATCCCGTCAGGATCGGCCGCAGCCAGGCCGGGCCATGGAGCCTGCCGAGGGCCAGGCTGAGCCCCACGAGGATGGCGCATGGAAACGAGAGGCAGGCGAGCAGCACCGTCATGCCCGCCGCGGAGAGGAGCACGGGCAGTGTCTCGACAGCGAGCTGGCGAAGCGACCGCCTGGTGGCGATGGGAATCTCCGCCGCGTCGCGGAGGGCGAGGATCTGCTGCCGACCGCCGAGATCCCAGCGATCGTAGAGCGTCTTCAAGCGACCGTCGGCGATGATCCGGCCGAGCGCCTCGTCGATCGCCGCGGAGAGCCGCGGCGTGTCGCGTGCGGTGAGCACGGTGTAATAGCCGCCACCGAACGGCCGGCCCACGGCCCGCAGGCCGGCGAAGCGGTCGGCGTAGAAGTTGAAGATGCAGTCGTCCATCAGGGCGGCGTCGAGCACGCCGCTGTGCACCTGCTCCATCGAGTCGATCGTGCCGTCATACCCGATCGCGTCGACCTCGAACTCAGGACGCGACCGCAGAAACAATTCGGCCGCCGAGCCGGTGAGCACCCCCACCCGCCAGCGGCCGGCCGGCCCGGCAGCCGCGAGCTTCTCAACCGCGTCGAGCGGCCCGTCGCGCCGCGCGAGCAGTTGCAGGCCGTAGGCGAAGTAGGGGCGTGAGCAGGTGTAGTCGCGCCGGCGGTCCGGCAGGAGTTCGATCCCGTTGATCACGCAGTCGGCCGTGTGGCCGAGGAGCAACGGCAGACGATCCCACTGCCCCTGCTGAAAGCGGGCCTTCACGCCAAGTTCCCCCGCGATCAGGTCTGCCAGCTCGACCTCGAAGCCGGTGAGCCGTTGCGGATCGTCGGGATCGGGAAACACGTGCGGTCCTCCGCCCTCCTGATCCGCCGCCCACACGAGTTCGCCGCGGGCGATCACCGAGGCCAACTCACCGCCCTCGAGAGCCTGGTAGACGGTCATCCACCACGCCAGGGCGCCGCACATGAGCAGCACCGATGCATGGGGCCGCTCGCTTCCCATACGGCCGGCCGTTACCCTCTTGAACGTCATGTCATCACAGCCCCTGATCATTTATGACTTCGGTGCGGGGAATGGTGCCGACCTTCCGTACTACCTGCTGAAAGCCGACCGAGTCGTTGCCGTCGAGGCCAATCCTGCTCACTGTGAGGAGATACGAACGCGTCTGGCCGAACCAGTCGCCTCCGGCCGACTGATCGTCGTCAACGCGGTGCTCGACGTAGCCCCGGGCTCGCGGCATGTGCCTTTTTATATCCACACCATGCGGCCGTGGCTGAGCCAGTATCCCCGGCCTCCTGCGGAGCGGCTCGCCCTCTTCACGGAGACGCTCCTGCCGTCGCGCAACGTCGTGGACGTGATTCGCGAGCACGGCGTGCCGCACTACGTGAAAATCGACGTGGAATACTTCGATCACGTGATCCTGCGGGCTCTGTTCGAGCAGGGCATCCGTCCCCCCTATATCTCCGCCGAAGCCCACACGGCCGACGTGTTCGCGATCCTGCTCGCGCTGGGGGGCTACCGGTCGTTCAAGCTCGTCGACGGCCCCACCGTCTGCACCCGCTACAACGAACGAACGATCACGACGATGAAGGGCACCGGTCGGCACTCGTTCGCCCACGCTTCTGCCGGTCCCTTCGGCAATGACATCGACGGACCATGGATGACGCCCGAACACTTCCTCCGCCTGCTGGGATATGCGGGCCTGGGCGCTGGCCAAGGCTGGAAGGACATCCACGCGAGTCGTGTCGATCCGGCCGATCCCAATCATGCTCCACAGCCGCAACTGCGTGTCACCGTCGACTACTGAGGTTCAGGACTCGCTCCGCAGGCGGCCGAGCCCGGTGACAGGATGGCCGAGTGCGGCACGGGCGGCCGCCGCGGCACGGCCAAGCTCGTCGCCCCGGGCGACGAACCGTGCCGCGGCCTCGGCCGACTGCGCGAAGTCGGCGAGCAGCGGATCGGCCAAACGCGCCCGGGGCAGCCGGGCGACGAGGGCCGCGATGTCGCCTTTGAGCCCCATCCGCAGCCGCGCGAACACGAGCCACCGGAGCAGCAGGCCGAACAGGATCACCCACACGAGCGCCTCCTCGAGAAAGGCGAGCCCCTCGACCGGCCGACCCGACCAGAGCCGTCCGTAGAAGAAGTTCCACCCCGCCCGCACGAGCACGGCCACGAGCAGGCCTGAGAAGAGCGCTTCGCACCCGATCCGGAGCACGGGGCTGTCGAGCCGCTCGCGGCGGCCGGCCACGATTGCGTCGATTCCCGTGGCGAGCCAGGCTGCGGTGCGCTCGAGGAGCGTGCTGACTGTGGACCGCACTTGCGCCTCGTCGAGCCGGGCGCGGCCGACCAGTGGCGGCTCGATCCGGGCCCGCGCCGCGAGGCCTGCGAGAATGCTGCGCGACTGTTCGACATCGGCCTCGCCGAGCCCCAGTTCCTCGACCGTCTGCCACGTGCCGTCACCAGAGGCCGCCCCGGCCTGGCCGGCGAGCAGCCGCCCGATCAGGCCTCCACCCGCCGATTTCAGGCGCGGCCAGAACGAGGCGATCGCCGCCACGACGTGCAGAAACATGGCGAAGGGCCCGCCGTGCCAGCGGTCGACGAGTTCGTCGGTGATCAGCCGCTGCCAGGCCGACCGGCTCGCCCGCAGCCGCGCCTCGACAGCGGTCGCCAGCAGTTTCTCGAGCCGGGCCCGCTCGCGGGCGACGCCGGCGGCCAGGTCCGCCACTGCCCCGCGCATGGGCTCGAGGTCGTGGACCGCCCTGCGGGCGACATGATCGGCGAGATCGACCGCCCCCGTGCGCCGCACGCGCCGGGCGGCACGTCCCACGAGTTCCTCGTCGATCGCCGTCACGAGTTCCCGAAAGCCCGCCTCGGCCTCGATGCCGGCCGCCGTCCGGCGCGCCGCCTCGACCGCGTCGAGGCGGAAGATCCGCGGCACCTCGAAGCCCTGCGCCTCGAGTTCGCGCCGCCAGTCGGCGCGGATGTCGGGGTCGCGCGAGGCATGCGTCTGCACGAAAAACACCGGCCGTCCCGGTGCGAACGCGGCCACCTCGCGAGCCACGATCCACGACCGGTATTTCTGCGCGGTCGCCACGAGCAGGAGCACGTCGCACGCCGGCACGACCGCCTCCAGGAGATCGCGATTGCGATTCGTGTCGCTCGGCCGGGGCGATGCGGCGGCGGGCGCGGCCTCGTCGGCCTGCGTGTCCGGGTCGGGGCAGTCCACGAGCACGATGTTGGCCACGGCGGGAGCGTCGCTGCGCACGACGCGGGCCTGCATCCTCTCCAGCGGCAGCCACGAGCAATCGACGTCGGTGGCCACGACGACGACAGGGTTCGTGGTGGTGGGGCGGGCCACGTCGCCCGCGGCCGTCACGGTGCCGCCGGCCAACGCATTGACGAGCGTGCTCTTGCCGGTGCCGGTGCCGCCGATCACGCCGACCACGAGCACCCGCGACAGTTCGCGCCGGGCACGGTCGAGCCGCGGTTCGGCCTCCTCCCACGCCGCACGCACGCGGCGCGCCGGAAGCCATTCGGGAAACGACCCGCTCCACGCATGGAGGTCGGCCACGAGTGCATCGAAGGCGCCCTCGTCGAAGCCCGGTTCGGCGGCTGGGGATGGCGGCGCGGGAGAATCGTGCTCGGGCATCATGTTCGGGCAAACTCCTGCCGCAGATCGAATACCAGCCGCCGGGCCTCCGCCACCTCCGGCCGTGCGGCAGCGGCCGCAAGCCGGTCGATCTCCTCGACGCGGTCGCCGAGGACGACGTCGTGAAGCGTTTCGGCGAGCACGCGGCTGCGCTCGGCCGACCAGCCCGCGAACAGCCGCTCGAGCAGCGGCTTGAGGCCTGCCATCGTGAGGCCGAGCGCCCCCTCGCCGGCGAGCGTGGCCGCCGTGCCCACGACGACGTCGCCGACGTGGTGCACGAGCGTCGTGAGGCCGCCGGCCGTGGCGGCCGCGGCGGGCACGACCGCCGCACCGGCCATCCCGAGGCCCACGGTGATCGCGGGGCGCGCCACCGCGCCCACGTTCAGGCCCGTCACGATCCAGCGGACCATGTCGGGGCTCTCCGTGGCGAACCGGTCGAGTTCGCCGCGCACGAACGCCCGGTAGTCGTCCGACACGAGGGGCAGCGCCGCATGCCGCCGTTCGAGGTCTGCATACCAGGCGGCCCGGTCGCCGCCGACGAGCGCCCCGGACAGCATGGCGCCCAGCCGCTCGTTTCGTCGGCCGGCGTCCTCGAGCCGTTCCACGAAATCGGCAAGCGCCTGCTTGAGGGCCCTGAGCTCGCGCATCGAGAAGTCCTCGCGCCGCTCGCTGTCGGACCGGGCCAGCCCGATCGCCCGGGCGGCCCAGAGCACGCCGCTGCCGGCGAACCGATACGCCTTGCTCACGGTGAGGTCGAGCGTGCTGCGGCGCGGTTCGAGCCAGGCCCAGATCTCGTTCCACACCACTTCTCGTGGGGCCGTGGGCAACTCCACGCGTACCCGGGCTTCATCCGCGAGGAGTTGCCGCGCGTTCCGCCACTCGCGGGCGCTCGCTTCGAACCCCTCGAGCCAGCCGGCCACGCCGGCGTGCGGGTCGAGCACCACCTCGAGCGCACCCCGCATCGCCTCGCACTTCAGGCGGTCGAAATCGGCCCCGGCGAGGGCTCCGGCGAGGTCGGCCGCACGGTCGTCTCCGGCCGACATGGCGCCACCCGTCAACTCCGGCACCGCGAAGAAATCGATCCGCCCCGCCTCGGCCTTCGCAAAGTCGTGCGGGCAGGCATACACGGCCAGTGGCGTGATCCCCGTCTCGGCGGTGAACGTCGCGAGCCAGCCGCCGAGCCGCTCCCGCTGCCGCGGCCAGTCGATCATGTTGAACACGACGATCACGCCCTTGCGGGCCTGTCCGGCGGCGCGGAAGAAGTCGCGCACGGCCGCATCGTTGTACTTCTGCTGCGTGAGCACGGCGATGATCACGTCGCAGGCGTTGCGCACGAGCTCGGCGCGATGCCAGTTCTCCCGGAGCGTGCCGTCGATGTCGGGCGTGTCGAGGAGGATCAGCCTCGAAGGCTGCCGGCCCGTCGGGTCTTCGCGCCACAGGAGCCGGTCGGATTCCGGCGCCTCGAGCGCGTCGGCATCGCTCGTCCAGGCCGTCGGCACGAACCCGGGAAACAGTTCCCCGAGGTCGATCGAGGCGGCTGCTCCCTGCGGCAGGCTCGCCACGGGGTGCACCGTGCGGGCCGCCTCGGGCACGGAGCGGCTCATCGACGAGCCGACGAGGGAGTTGGCGATCAGGCTCTTGCCCGTGTTCGTGCCGCCGCACACCGCCGCCACCAGCATCGGATCGCGCGCCACCTGCCCGGCCAGCTTGCCGAAGAGCTGCCCGTGCCAGTCGGACTCCCGTGGGTCGTCGCCGCCGAGCGGACCGACAAGCGGCTCGAGGGCCGCGATCGCGCGGCACAGCGCTGCCACGTTGCCGGCCCAGGTCGCATAGGAGGTGGTCTGCACGTGCCGGCCGCTCGCGTTCGGGTGCCACGACGACGGCATTCGTTGCCGCGCCGCAACGGGTCCCCTACACTCATGGCATCGGGGCGGCCGTCGGGAAGCAAGTGTGTCTTCCCTGGTTTGAGCCCGCAAATCCTCCCGTTCGCCAGCGCCTCCCCAATGATCGAACGCCGCCCCGTTTTCCCCGGTGTGATCGAGATCAACCACCAGGCGGGGTACCGGATCGGCTGCAACGTGTATCTCGTGTACGAGGGCCGGGATTGGGCGCTCGTCGACATCGGCTACGAGGAGAGCGTCGACGAGATCATCGAGCTCATCCGGCAGATGGATTTCCCCCTCGCCCAGTGCCGGGCCCTCGTGGCCACGCATGCCGACGTCGACCACATCCAAGGGCTCGCGAAGGCGAAGGCGATCCTCAAGGCGCCCGTGCTCGCCCACCCGCTCGCGGTCGAGTCGCTCGAATCGGGCGACAAGATCAAGACCTTCGCCGAGATCGCCGCCCAACGCGTGCATCTCGAGATGCCGCCCGTGAAGATCGATCGCGAGATCCGCGATGGCGAGGTGATCGAGATCGGGCGCCTGCACTTGGAGGTCTGGCACACGCCCGGCCACACCGACAGCCAGCTCGCCTTCCGGCTCGGCAATCTCCTGCTCTCGGGAGACAACATCTACCGCGATGGGTCGGTCGGGGCGATCGACGCCCACCATGGAAGCGACATCCCCGCCTTCATCCGCTCCCTCGAGCGCATCGCGGCAAGCGACGTCGAATGGCTGCTCCCCAGCCACGGTCCGATCTTCCACAAGGACGACCACCTGCTCGAGCGCACGCTCGCCCGCCTGCGCGGCTACCTGAAGCTCGCCGATTTCGGCACCTGCGCTCCCGACTGGCCGCTCATCGAAGAGTGGGACCGCGAACTCGCCGAAGGCCGCCTGCCTGCCACCGCCCCCGCGAAGACCGCGGCCCGCGCGTGAGTCTCGGGAAAGCCCTGCCGGTTTTTCCGTAAAGACCGGTCGTGCGGCCGGCCGATACCACTCGTGGTTCGTACTTTCAGGGGGACAATCCGATGCCACGGCACTTCGTCGCCGCCCTTGGCCTCGCGGCCGGGGCGCTCGTGTTCAGCGCCGCGCCCGCCGAGGCGCAGTTTCCAGGCCAGCAGGCCTACGGTCGCCAGTGGGGCCACTCCGCCGCCACGCCCGACTGGAACCGCTTCTACCACTACCCATACGTGTGGTATCCGCAAAACTTCTACGCCGACGCCTACTACCAGAGCGCCAACGACCTCTACTACCGCTACCCGCAGGAGATGCGGGTGCCGGTCTACAACCGGCGGTGGCAGAACGACTACCCGAAGTCGCGCCGCTACTACCAAGGCCACCACTTCCACTTGGACGTGTTCTAGCTTCACGCGAAACACGGGCATCCGACGCACTCAACTCGGGTGAGACGCACCGGCTCGGGGTTACCCCGTACCGTCTCGCCGGACGTTCGCCTCCGCCCTCCAGGCTCCGGCTCACTCGGATTTGCCTGCGCTGCGCCTGGCGTCTGTCGCGCCGTCGCCGCCGTCCCGGCGTCGGCAACGGCTTACGGTCGCCGGGCAAAGCCCGACTCCCACACGCTCACATCAGGGCCGGAGGCCCGGGTGATCACCAGCCGACGGAGGTCGGCCAAGCGAACAATGGCACGATGCCGTGTGTTCGCGTGAAGATGGCTCCGCTGGTCAAATACGCCGGCTCCCGGGATACGGGGAGCCCGAAGCCTCCTCAACTGGAAGGGGGAGGATCGGGGTCGTCCCCTACCATTGAGACGGCGTATTTGACCAGCGCAGGCAGGAGGCCGGAGCGCAGGCAAATCCGAGCGAGTGAAGCCCAGGATGGGCGCAGCGAGAGTCCGGCGAGATGGTAGGGGCGACCCCGAGCCGGATTGGGCGTGTTGATTTGCCAGGCACCCCCAGCCGGCGCATCGGTAGAATCCGCGTCCATGAATTCGCAGCAGCATCCGCCGTTCACGAATGAGCATGAGGCGGCCCGGTGGTGGCTCGCGAATGTCTACGCCGGCGACGACGCGGTGCAACTCTCGCCGCGGGCCGTGGTCACCGGGATGGTGATCGGCGGCGTGATGTCGATCTCGAATCTGTATGTGGGCCTCAAGACGGGCTGGGGGCTCGGCGTCACGATCACGGCCTGCATCATCGCGTTCGCCGTGTTCCGGTTTCTCGAGAGCGTCGTGCCCGCCTGGCGCGATCGGCCGTTCACGATTCTCGAAAACTACACGATGAGCAGTGCCGCGAGCGCCGCCGGCTACATGTCGAGCGCCGGGCTCGTGTCGGCGATCCCCGCGCTCTATCTGACGACGGGCCGACTGCTCGCCTGGTGGGAGATCGGCCTCTGGCTCGCCGCCCTCTCGATGCTCGGCGTGTTCATGGCGATTCCGCTCAAGCGGCAGCTGATCAACATCGACCAGCTCCCCTTCCCGTCCGGCATCGCCACGGCCGAAACGCTCAAAAGCATGCACGAGGCCGGCGGCGATGCCGTGGCGAAGGCTCGGGCGCTCTTCGGGGCGGGGCTCGTCGGGTCGACGGTCGCGGTGTGGCGCGACCTCGTGCCGCAATTCAAAGGGCTGGCCGCGTGGGCGTTTCCGGCCGAGATCCCGCTCTGGCCCTCGGCAGCGGCCCGTGACCTGCTCACGAAATACACGATCGGCATCGAGGGCTCGCTGATCATGGTCGCCGCCGGGGCGATCATGGGGATGCGGGTGGCCGGGTCGATGCTCGTGGGATCGATCGTGTTCTACGGGATCATCGGCCCGATGCTCGTCGAGCGCGGGATCGCCCAGCCGGGATACCGCGGGATCGTCTCGTGGGTGCTTTGGCCGGCGACGGCGATGATGGTGGCGTCGGGGCTCCTCTCGTTCGCTTTCAAGTGGCGCACGGTGCTCCGCGCCTTCGGCGGGCTCACGCGGCTGGTGGGTGGCGCCGCGGACGAGCCCGACGATCCGCTCGCCCATGTCGAGGTGCCGTCGTCGTGGTTCGTGGCCGGCACGCTCGCGTCGGGCGCGGCCTGCGTGGCGCTCGGCCACTGGCTGTTCGGGATCACCTGGTGGATGGGCGTCCTGGCCGTGCTCGTCACCTTCCTGCTCTCGATCGTGGCCGCGCGGGCCACCGGCGAAACCGACATCACCCCGATCGGCGCCATGGGCAAGATCACGCAGCTCCTCTACGGCGTCGTGGCCCCCACGAACATCACCACGAACCTGATGACGGCCTCGATCACGTCGGGGGCCGCCTCGCACGCGGCCGACCTGCTCACCGATCTCAAGAGCGGCTACCTCCTCGGCGGCAACCCGCGTCGGCAGACGATCTCACAGCTCTTCGGCGTGGTGGCGGGCACCGTCGCGAGCGTGCCCGCCTACCTGTTCGTCGTGCAGCGGAATCCCGAGCGGCTCGGCTCCGAGGCGTTGCCGGCGCCATCGGCCAAGGTGTGGGCTGGCGTCGCAGAACTGCTCGCCAAGGGCATCCACGCGCTGCCGGAGGGCGCACTCGCCGCGATCATCGTGGGAGCGCTGCTCGGCATCGCTCTCACGCTGCTCGAAGAGTACGGTCCCGAGCGGCTCCGACCGTGGCTCCCCTCCACCACGGGCCTCGGCATCGCGGGCGTGATCCCTGCCTTCAACTCGCTCGCCATGTTCGCCGGGGCGTTCCTCGCCTGGAGTTTCGCCAAGGCGAACGCCCAGGCCGCCGACCGCTACACCGTGCCGGTCTCGAGCGGCCTGATCGCCGGCGAGAGCCTGATGGGCGTGGCGATCATCCTCGGCCTCGAGGTCGTGAAGTTCCTCGGACGCTGAATCACATTCGATGCTCTGGTGGTCGCCGGCTCGGGCAAATCGCAAGGGGAGGCGAGGGGGTCGGCGAACGCTCGAGGAGCATTGGGCCGCCGCGGCCCACGCGACGAGACTTTTGCCGCCCCCGAGCCGGCGATCAACCAGTGACCACGCCACAGAGAATCCGCGCCGCCTCGTCGACCTCGTCGAGGTCGATCCACTCGTCGGCGGTGTGGGCCTGCGCGATCGAGCCGGGGCCGAACACGACGCTCGGCACGCCGGCCGCGGCGAAGATGCTTGCGTTGGTGCCGTAGCGGGCGGCGGTGCGGCCGCACTCGATGCCCAGGGCCCGTCCCGCGCGTTCGATCGCGTCGGCGCACGCGCCGTCGGTCGCCTCAGGCAGCCCGGAACTCTCCACGAACGGCTCCTCGTGGTCGATCCTGGCGCCCGGAGCCGCCGCGGCGATCCGGCGGATGAGTTCGTCGCGGGCGTCGTGCGGCGACTCCCCGGGCACGAGGCGGCGGTCGATCTCGAGCACGACCAGATCGGGCACGAGGTTCACGCCCGTGCCGCCCCGGATCGTGCCCACGCTCAAGGTCGGCGGACCGCATGGATGGTCGGGGCGCCGGCGGAGAAGTTCGCGGGCGAGTTCCTCGATGGCGAGTACGGCGCGCCCGGCCGGATAGATCGCGTTGTCGCCGCGCTCCGGAAACGCGCTGTGGCAGGCGCGGCCATGAATCCTGATCCGCCAGCGCACGGCTCCCTTGTGCTGCGTGACGATGTCGAGATCGGTCGGTTCGGCCACGATCGCGGCGAAAGGCGGGCTCGCCACGAGGTCACGGGCCGCCGTGTCGGTCGGCGGCTGAGCGGCCGCCGGCGTCGTCCACAGCCGGGTCAGCGCTCTGGCTCCGGTGAATCCAAACTCCTCGTTGACCGTCGCCGAGAACACGACGGTCTTTCTGCGGGGAGCGTCCGAGGCGTGCAGCCTCGCCAGCGCCGTGAGCATCGCCGCCATGCCCCCCTTCACGTCGCAGGCGCCGCGACCATACAGCCGGCCATCGCGCACCAGCGGCGCGAACGGGTCGATCGTCATGCCGTCGGCGGGCACGGTGTCCTGATGGGCGTCCCAGAGGACGACCGGTGCACCCGCCACAGTCGCCTCGAGCCGGGCGACCACGTTGTCGCGGCCAGGTGCCACCGCCTGCCGCGCCCACGGGATACCGGCCGCGGTGAACCGCTGCACGAGGTGATCGGTGACCCGGCCCTCGAGATACTCCGGGCCCGACACCTCGCGGCCCATCGGATTCACGCTGGGTCGCCTGACGAGATCGGCGAGTGTGGCGACATGGTCTGTCATGGAGCGATCACCGTACCAAACCGGGCTGTTTCTTTCCCGCCCCGCCGGCCGCGTGATACGATTTCGGCGGTGCGGGTTCGTCACTCACCGGTCCCACAGGTGCCTCATGATGCGTGTCTCGTCTTGTGCCGCGGTCGCCATCCTGCTCGCAGCGACGGCCGGATTCGCGCGTGCCCAGTCGTCGGAAGACGAAAAGGCGATCCGCGACGCCGGCATCGCCTACCAGGAGGCGCTCTCCCGCGGCGATGGCAAGGCGCTGGCGGCGCTATGGACCGCCGACGGCGACATCGTCGACGACCATGGCATGATCACGAAAGGCCGCGAGACCGTCGCCCTCACCGCGCCTCCAGCGCCCGGGGTTCCGCGGCCGGAGTTTCGCGTCCATGGCACGAGCCTGCGGTTTCTTACGCCCGACGTCGCGCTCGAAGACGGCATGATCGACGTGATCGTGCCGGGATCGGCCACGCCGCAGGCCGGGAGGTTTTCCGCCACGTGGGTGCGGCAGGGAGGTGCCTGGAAATTGGCCGGGCTGCGCGAGGCTCGGCTGCCCGCGGCGACCGGCGCCGCCCAACTGGCCGATCTCGACTGGATGGTGGGCGACTGGAACGTGGTGGACAATGCCCCGGCCGATGCGAAGGCGGCTGCCCGGCCGACGATCGAGGTCTCGGTGCGTTGGAACGCGGGCCGCACGTTCCTGCTGCGCGACATGAAGATCACGCCGCCGGCCGGTGCGTCCGAGCCATCGACCCCGCTCCATGTGACGCAGCGGATCGGCTGGGATCCGCTCTCACGGCAGATCCGCTCGTGGGTGTTCAGCGCCGATGGTGGGCACGGGGAAGCCTTCTGGAGCCGCGATGGCAATTCCTGGCTGGCCCGCACGAGCGCCGTCTTGCCCGATGGCAGCCAGACGTCATCGCTCAACGTGTACACCTACGACGGCAAGGACCGCTGCATGTGGCAGTCGTTCCACACGCATACCGGAGGCGAGCACCTGCCACCGGTCAACATGACGATGATCCGCAAGCCAGGGAGGCCTGTGAAATGAAGTCTGCCATGTCGATGCGTACGATCCTGCTGGCCGCGGTGGTCGCCTTTCTGCTCGTGCCTCTGCCGCTCTGCGCGATGGCCCAACCACCCGCCACGCCGGATGCCGGCGCTGCGGCCGCGGCTGCAACGCCGCAGGACGACGTGGCCAAGAAGGCCGAGATTCTGCGGAGCCCGCGCTGGCGCCGGGCGGTGTTCGAGCTCGGCGATTGGCTCGACACGCAGCAGATCTATCCACCCAAGCAGGTGCAGAAGATCAAGAGCGACTTCAATCACCGCGTGGCGAAGATGTCGTCCTACGAACTCGAGTATCTCCTCGAGGATCTCGAGCAGAAGTTCAAGGTGATGGACTCGCCCGAAGCGAAGGACGCCCGGGCCTGGGTGGGGCAGTATCTTTCGGCGATGTCCGACCGGAAGCGCGACGAGGTGCTCAAGGACATCCCCAACGTGGTGAGCATGTCCGCCGGCGAACTCTCGCAGGAGATCCAGAAGATCGAGGCGAAGCGGCAGTCGCTCCAGCGGCAGCAGGCGGCCTTCGACCAGGGGCGACAGCAGCTCGTGGAGCAGGCCCAGGCCAACCGGCAGCTGACGGCCCAGGCGGCAGCCGCGGCCGCCGCGCAGGCCAACAGTGCCCCGGCGTACTCGCCGTATCGCAGTCAGGGCGGCGGCAAGCCCCCCTTCGCCGACAGCCATGGCGGCGGCATGTCGATCGGCGTCGGCCCGTGGGGGGCCTACGTCGGCTTCTCGGTCGGCAATTTCTAGGATTGCGCCCCACGTTCGCCCGCAAATGAGCCCTTCTCGTCGGCGGCGGCCGAGGGCTGTATAACTCTGACGGTTGTGACGGCTTGGCCGGTGGACGATGTCCCGCGGCTTTTTTGGGCCGGGACTTCGTGACAGATTTCACGAAGTCCCTTCCTACGGCCGATTTTCACACGTGCGTGGTTGTCCGGAGCCATCGGGGCCCGGGGACAACGCATGCCCACCGACCGACTTTCGAGCCCGCCATGGATGCCATCCTGCCGGTTCTGCTGTTCGTCGCGATCGCGGCCGCCGTTTCGGTGGGCCTGGTGGTTTTCGCGCAGCTGGTTGGTCCCCGGCGGTCGGGGGCGGTCAAGGAGATGCCGTACGAGAGCGGCATGGACCCCGTCCACGACACGCGGCGGCGGTTCGACGTGCGCTTCCATCTCGTGGCGATCACGTTTCTCGTGTTCGACGTCGAATTGCTCTTCCTCTATCCGTGGGCCGTGGCGAGCCGTTCCCGTGCCGGGATCGACGCCGCCGTGGCCGACGGCCTGGTTTCCTCCCGCGGGCTCGTGTTCGCCGGCGCGATGCTGTTCATCGCCCTCGTGATCGCGGGCTTCGCCTACGACTGGCGCAAGGGGGTGTTTCGATGGCGGTAGGCTCACCGAAACTCGAGGTTCCCGAGAATGTGTTCGTCAGCAAGCTCGACGAACTGGCCAGCTGGTGCCGAAAAAACAGCCTCTGGCCGATGCCGTTCGCCACGGCCTGCTGCGGCATCGAGTTGATGGCCACGGGCGCGAGCAAGCACGACCTGGCCCGATTCGGTGCCGAGGTGTTCCGATTCAGTCCGCGGCAGTGCGATCTGATGATCGTGGCCGGCCGCGTGGTGATGAAGATGCTGCCGGTGCTCCAGCGCATCTGGCAGCAGATGCACGAACCCAAGTGGTGCATCTCGATGGGCGCCTGCGCGAGCACCGGCGGTGTGTTCGACACCTACGCCGTGGTGCAGGGCATCGATCGCTTCATCCCGGTCGACATGTACGTGCCTGGCTGCCCACCGCGGCCCGAGCAGTTGATCCAGGCGATCATCGACCTGCAGGACAAGATCCAACGCGAGGGCACGATCACCGGTCGCGAGTTCGACACGGCCGGCCGCCAGGCCCGCAAGCGGGCCCTCGTGGAGATCACCGCCCCGCTTTCGATCGACGCGTCCCGCAACCCCGTCCTGCAGCGCGAACTCGCCATCGCCGCCGAACCCTCTGTCCGCTCCTGATCCCCCCGCACGCTTCCGCCCACCTCATGCCCTCCACACCTCCCGCCGTCGATGACGTGGTCGCTTCGCTGGCCGAGCGGTTCGGCGACATCAGCCCGTCGGTCTATCGCGGCCAGGCGCGGGTGGTGATCCCGGTCGAGGCGGCGTTCGAGGCCTTCGAACGACTGAAGAGCCTGGGTTTCGATCTGCTGGTCGATGTCAGCTGCGTGGATTACCTCGACTACAAGGGGGCGAAGCACCGCTACGGCCTCGTCTATCTCCTCGCCAACACGGCCACCAACCAGCGGCTCACGATCCGCGTGTTCGTCGACGACCCCGAGCCCACGGTGCCGAGCGTCGTGCCGCTCTGGGAGGGTGCGAACTGGCTGGAGCGTGAGGTGTGGGATCTCTTCGGCATCCGCTTCGCGGGCCATCCCGACCTCCGCCGGCTCGTGATGCCCGAGGAGTTCACCGCCCACCCGCTGCGGAAGGACTACCCGCTCCAGGGCCGCGGCGAACGCCACAACTTCCCCGTCATCACCCGGGATCACAGCTAGCCCATGTCGATCGCACCCGCCGAATTCGACGTCACGAGCCGCGGCCCCGAGGCCGGTGCGCGGAGCGAGGACTATCTCTGGACGCTCAACTTCGGGCCGCAGCATCCCGCCACCCACACGACCCTCCGCCTCGTGCTCAAGCTCGAGGGAGAGCGGGTGGTCGATGCGATGCCGGAGATGGGCTATCTGCACTCGGGCTTCGAGAAGATCGGCGAGCACCTCACGTTCAATCAATACGTGACGGTGACCGACCGGATGAACTACATCTCGCCGATCGCCAACAACGTGGCCTGGCACCATGCCGTCGAGGCGCTGCTCGGCCTCGAGCTCACGCCGCGGTGCCGATACATCCGCACGATCGTCGCCGAGTTGGCCCGGATCAGTGACCACCTGCTCTCGAACGGCGCGGTCGGGCTCGACACGGGGGCGTTCACGTTCTTCCTCTACGCCTTCTACCAGCGTGAGGTGATCTACGACATCTTCGAGACGCTCTGCGGGGCCCGGTTCACGAATTCCTACACCCGCGTCGGCGGCGTCTCGCAAGACTTCACGCCGCTGGTGATCGAGAAGATCCGGGCGTTCATCAAGACCTTCCCGAAGACGCTCGAGGACATGGAGCGGCTGCTCACGCGCAACCGCATCTTCGTCGATCGCACGAAGGGCGTGGGCGTGCTCACGAAGGAGGAGGCGATCAACCGCAGCGCCACCGGCCCCGTGGCGCGAGCCAGCGGCGTGACGCGTGATCTCCGCAAGGACGAGCCCTATCTGGCCTACGCCGACCTCGACTTCAAGGTGGCCTGCGCGAGCGCCGGCGACTGCTACGCCCGCTATCTCGTGCGGATGCAAGAGATGCGGGAGAGCCTGAAGATCGTCGCCCAGGCCCTGGAAAACCTGCCGAGCGGCCCGGTGAACGTGGGCATCGACCAGCGGACGGCCCTGCCGACGAAGAAGCAGGTCTATTCGACGATCGAGGGCACGATCTCGCACTTCGAGCTGTCGATGGCCAATCGCGGCTTCGAGGTGCCGTTCGAGGAGTCATACGCCGCGATCGAGGCTCCGAATGGCGAACTCGGCTTCTACATCGTGGGCGACGGCGACGACACGGCCTACCGGGCCCGTTGCCGCCCGCCGAGCGTGCTGCACTTCGCCCTGTTTCCGTTCCTGATCCGCGGCCACACCCTCTCCGACGTGGTGGCCGTGCTCGGTAGTCTCAACATCATCGCCGCGGAGCTCGACCGATGATCGCCCCCAAGCGCGTGCTCACCGACGAGATGGTGGCGAAGATCGAGGCGCTCGCGCCGCGGTATCCGAATCGCCGCGCCCTCACGCTCCCGGCCCTCCACATCGTGAACGCCGAACTCCGGCACGTGCCGCTCGAGGCGGTGGTCGAGATCGCCCAGGTGCTGGGACTCGCGCCGGCCGAGGTGCAGGACACGCTCACCTTCTACCAGTTCTTCCATCAGGAAAAGCCGCACGGCACAGTGCGGGCCTTCGTCTGCCGCTCGGTTTCCTGCGCCTTGCGGGGCGGCGATCACCTGCTCGAGCACCTCTGCAAGAAGAACGGCGTCGAGCCCTACGGCACGACGCCCGACGGCGCACTCACGATCGAGCCGGCCGAGTGTTTGGGAGCCTGCGACTTCGCCCCCTGCATCCTCGCCAACGACGACCTCCTCAAGAACATGACGCCCGAGGCCGCCGAGGCCGAGCTCAAGAAACCCCGCGCGAGGGCCACCTGACATGCCGGCGTTCAAGCCCGTCCTGCTCGAAGCCGTCGGCGTGCCCGATGGCCACTCCATCGCGAGCTACAAGAGCCGCGGCGGCTATGCCCCGCTGGAGAAGGTGCTCGCGGAGAAGCAGCCGGTCGACGTCGTCGAGATGGTGAAGGCATCGGGCCTCCGTGGCCGCGGTGGCGCCGGCTTCTCCACCGGCCTCAAGTGGACCTTCCTCCCCAAGGATCATCCCGGGCCGATCTATCTCTGCGTCAACGCCGACGAGAGCGAGCCGGGCACGTTCAACAACCGCATCCTCATGGAG
>Ga0208783_10000487_pt1 | contig 24451 bp, 32 predicted proteins | sample DEB19_08_DNA_2_FD_184529 | JGI IMG/M metagenome (GOLD analysis project Ga0208783, IMG submission 184529) | Aqueous microbial communities from the Delaware River and Bay under freshwater to marine salinity gradient to study organic matter... | ecosystem: Environmental > Aquatic > Marine >...
GCTTTCAAGAAAGGATGCAACCGCTGCATCTGCTTTGCTGAAACAGATTATTGAACAGCGTGACGCTGAATCTGCCAAGCAACCCGCCAATCCGAGTGAGTCGGACGCAGCGGTGAAACTGCTGGAGGCACTCCAATACCGTGAGCTGCTAAAGGCAATCGCAACCCGATAAAGGAACTATCATGCTTGAAAAAGTCATTGAAAAACTGGACGCAATTGAAGCGTCCAACGCTGCAAAACTTGCTGAGACCGCTGAGGCTGTAAAGACTCAAGTTACCGAAGCTGTTCAGGCAGTTAAAGCAGAAACCGAGCAAAAACTTGCCGCTCTTGAGGCAAAGATTGCCGCTCCTTCCATCATTCGCCCTATCCACAAGACTGTTCGTGGTGAGGCAAACCGTCGCTTCCGTGATGTGCTCAAAGAGTACATGAAGGGTGGCAATCAGGTTGAGCGCGAAGTCAAGATCTTTGAATCGGTAGACCAGTTTGACGGTTACATTCGGGAAGCATCTGCGCTTACCGGCTCAGGCTACGATGTTGGTGGCCGTACCGCTTACGATCCCGTGTTTGCTGCTAAGCGTCTTGGCAATCCGATGATGGATCTTTCCCGCATCGTTGCGACCGACGGTTCGGCTTACCAGTTCCGCGTAAAGACCGGCAACGCTGGCGCTCAGTGGGGCTACACGGTTCAGAACAACGGAACACCAACGACTGAAGCAACGTCGATCTGGCAGGTGATCCTCAAAGACTTGAACGCACAGTTTCCAATTCGTACTGCTGCGCTTGATGATATTGATGGTCTTGAGCCCAACGTTGTTGACGATATGCTGCTTGAGTTCCAGCAGGCAATGGCAACCTCGATGGTTCAAAACAACGATCAATCGGGAACCGGAACGTCGGTATCGACTGGCGGCGCTGATGGTTTGCGCGGTTTAGATCAGTATGCTGGTGCAAATGCAACCTACACGGGCGGTACAGTTTCCACGGCTTCTTTCGGAACCTCGGGAACCGCAACGACCAATGGTTTGCATAACCTTGCAACGTATGACCAGCTCACCACGAACGCAAACACTGTTGGTGCAAACAACATCGTTTATAAGGACGTTGTTAACTTCATCTACAGCTTGCCTCAGCAATATTGGACCCCAACAGCAAGATTTATGATTAACCCAATCTTGTTGCAGGGCATCCGTGGTTTGGTTGACGATCAGAAGCGTCCGATCTACATCGACGGTCTGAGCCGTGACGATGGCATCGTTGGCAAGTTGCTTGGCTTTGATGTAGTGGTCAACAAATATGTTGACAATCCTTCTCAGCCCACAACCGGCGCGGCTGGCACAACTTCCTATTACCCAATGTATTTTGCGGATTGGCAGTTGTTCCACACCATCGTTATGCGCTTAAGCATGGTTCTGCGTCGCTACGATCAAACGCAACCAGGAAGCATTACGTTCTACGGCGAGACCCGCGCAGCTACATCTGTGCGCGATCCTAACGCTGGCGTACGTTACCGTTCCACCGGCACTGCGGCTTAATTTAAGAGGGCGAAAGCCCTCTCCCTCTATGGAGAGACTATGAAACAAGTGATTTTAGAAGGGCTTAAGCAGGCTCTCCACGAGGGCAAAGCCACGGTGAACCTCGCTGAAGCCTCAGCCCTCACGGGCTCGGGCTCCGGCGTTGGTGGCCGGGTATTCAACGAAGATGTATTTGCAAGTCTGCGTTACTGGAACCCTTTCCGGGTTTACGCTAATCAGACAATGACCGCAGATTCGGACATTCAATTCACGGTTAAGACCGGTAACGCTGCAAACAGCACAAACCCATGGGGCTACACGGTAAACGCTAACAGCGGATCGCCCAACATTGCCACGAGCATTTGGCAGCTTCCGATGCGCGTTATTTCGGCTCAGATGCCTATCCGCGCAGCGGCGATGGACGACATTAATGGTTTAGATGCAGCTTTAGCCGAAGATCTTGCGATGGAATTTAGCCAGATCGAAGCCGCGTCAATGGCGATCAATAACGATCAGGCAGGATCGACAACAACAAGCACAGGCGCGACTAGCGGTTTACGCGGTCTCAAGATGTACTTAGGAACCGCGGGTTCTACGGCCGCTTATGGTAGTTCAGGAACCGCAATTACAAACGGCATTCACACGCTCAACACGGTTGGCTATGCTCATGCTGGCGGCATCGAATGGGAAAGCCTTGTTGATGTTGCCAACGCTCTTCCAGGCCAGTTTTGGAGGATGCCCGGAACGGCGTGGATGATGCACCCAATAGCGCTGCAAACGCTTCGCAAGTACACGCATGGCGGCAATTCTTATACGCTTGTTGAAACCGGCGAGGAAGGCGAAGGCCCAGGTGTCAACATCATGGGTTGGCCGGTCATTGTTAATCCGTATTTGGACGCTCCTGCAACTGGCGCTTCTCCGATCTATCTTGCAAACTGGCCGCGATTCTTCTGGATTGTTGACCATTCAGAGATGACGTTGCAACGCATGGAACAGACGCAGCCTGGGACAATCACGATCTACGCTGAGAAGCGTTTGGTCTCCACTGTGCGTGATGTAACCGCTGGTGTTCGTTTGATCGGAACCTAACATGCCAAGTCAGCTACAAGGTAATTTCGGAGCGGGTTCGCGTAACCCGTTCAACTACTCGAAAGTCATTCAGAGTACCCGAGACCCGGTTACGCAATGGCTTACGCTCGACGAAATCACCAACCAGCTCAATTTGTTTGCCGATGAATCTCAAGACGAGTTTTTGTCGCAGCTTGAGCTGGCAGCGCGGATGGCAATTGAGGATTATTTGGGCGTTCCGATCTTCAATGTGACATATCAGGCTTCTTATTTAATCTCGGGTTTGATGGCGGCTCCGGTTTCGCTGGATCTTCCCGAGGTTTCGCAAAACGGCGTGACGATTAACTGGGTCAAGTATTACAACGATCTAAACCCTCCGGTTCTCACGACGATTGCAAGCTCGCAGTATTACTACGACCCAACTGGGAACAAGTTAGTTCTTTTCGAGGTTCCCAATAACGTTAACACCTACATGACCGCTCCGATGCTCTGCCAGTACACGCTACAAGGCAGTGTTATTGGTCAGTATCCCGTGGTTAAGCAAGCTGGTCTCATGCTTCTCACGCATTTCTACAATAACCGGTCTGCCATATCTGAGGCTAAGCAGTATCAGCTTCCGTGGGCGATTGACCAGTTGTTAAGACCATACAAAACTTTGGTGATGTGATGGTTTTACGCGTCGATCAAATCACCATCAATAATCTGACGTTTGGGCTTACCAATCTTGGCGAGCAGACAACGACAGAGACTGCATGGTTTCAGACGCGAGCAAAAACCAAGTCTGTGCATAACCGAATTCGAACGCTTGAGAAGTTTCGTCAGTACGACAACATGATTGAGTTTACGGTGAACTACACACCCAATATGCGAACGATTTCCGATGCTCAAGAGGCTTACAGCATTTCCTTCCGAGACAAATCTTGGCGGATCGCTGAGGTTTACGAGCATGACGATCGCCAGTGGGTAACGTTTACTTGTTACCGTAACGAACCAACGGTTGCAGTCTGATGGGCCAGAATTCAGCCGTTACCTATGCTCAAGCGATACAGGCGCAGCTAACCTCGGTTTGTACGCCCACGCCAGTTTATGCTGTGTTTAACCGCAACTTTGCAACCGAGCCGACGTTTGTTACTTGGCAGCTAAGAGATGTTCATCAGCCGGTGTATACGGGGCCGCAGTCGGTCAAGGGTATAGATAGACCTGTCTTTCAAGCGACAGTCTTTGCTCAGCAGATGGCGAACTGTTACTCGAAGGCTCAGCAGATTGTCGACGCGCTCCACGGCTATCAGGGAACATTTGGCGGCTTATTTTTTGTGGCAAAAGTAGACGTTGATTGGCTTTTCCACACATACGATAATGACAGCAAGCTACACCAGATTGTTTTGGATTCAACTTTGGACATTCCTTCGTGAGGTGAAAAATGGCTCTTCCCAACAAAGTTTTACCCGGCTTTTCAGCCTCTCTATACTGCCAGCCGGGGGCTACTCCAACTCCTTTAACCACCGCAGAACTTTCTACATATGCAAGTGTTTCTGCAATTGCAATAGCTGGAAATCTTGTTCCGGTTGAGGCGATTCCCGCATTTGGACAAGACGATGCAGTTGCTAATTTCTCGGTCGCTGGCTCGCGTCAGTCTGACAAGATCCCAGTGCAATCTGCCCCAACTTCCATGACGGTTGTGGCCGCATGGAATCCAGCAAGCACAAATCTTCTTTTGCTTCGCGCTGACGCGTATAACGGAACCATAGATAGAACTTTTGTTATTGCCGCAACAGACGGTACCAACACTGTTTATTTTTCTTTCAATGGACGCGTAAGTCAATGGACAATTGATCCTGCTCCGGGCGCAGAAGCTCAGGTTACTTTTACGATTCACCCGCGAGGAAACCAATATGGATGGCAAAACAACACTTGATGATCTTGTAGCTTTGATGGCTAGCTTTCATGGCGATTTACACGCTATGGCAAAAGGGCATCCCTTTACCCTTCAAGAGGTGGATGCCGCCTTACAGGAAGCCAGCCCCGGCGGGGCCGAAGCCGTCTGTCTTTCAGTGTTGAGAGCTCATGCAAAGAGCGAGTGACGATCTGCTGGCTTACTTAGTCACGCAAGCCCAGACCGGTTCTAAAAACTGGTTTGGGTATCCTCAACAAAGGCTCATCAACATTAGCCTTTGCCACAAGATCGCAGAGAATCATGCGCCAGATATGACACCAGACGAAGTAGTTAATTATGTGATTCGTCTTAACGATCTGATCTTCAAAAAGATCGTGACAAATGGGAAAGATTGAGGTTAAGGGCTTCCGAGAGTTTGAGGATTCGCTTTTAGAATTAGCTCAAGAATTCGGCACGACCAAAGCAAGGCGATCATTACTTCCCGGTCTTAAATCTGCGATGGAGCCCGTAAAAGCGGCAATCCGCGCAAGAGTTCCTGTCGATACTGGAAAGCTACAACTCAAGGTTCGCAACGGCGCGAAGGTTGCAACGCGTAAAGACAAGTCTAAAAAGTATCTTAGTCGCGACACGGTTGCTTTTGGGTTTGTCGATGTTGGCGTTGGCTACAGGGATGCTAAGGGTGAGTACAGGCCAGCAGCAGAGGCTATAGAATTCGGTACGGCAGAGGTTCCTGCTAAGCCGTTCATACGAAACAGTTTTCAATCAATGGCAAGCTCCGCTCTTGATCGGTTAGCGTCTCTCATGAGCGCTCACATGGATCTATGGGCGGCAAAACAACGAGCAAAGGTTAGAAAATGAGATTACAAGACAAGTTTGGTTCTTCGTTCCAAAGACAGAAATACGCAGACATTGATTTTGCTGGTCATGCGTTAAAGGTCTATCTTCCCACCAGGAAGGAAATGCTTGAGCTTGAGGGCAAGATCAAAAACCCTCCTGATGCTCTGTTAGAACAGGAATACGCAAAGCTAGTCGATACGTTTGAGAAGCTCTACAAGATCAATAAAACCGTAGAGGTTGAGCGTAAAGACGATGACATTGTGGTCGAGGGGCGAAGCCTAAAAGAAGCATCACGGTTTAAGGCCCAAGAGATCATGCGCGAGATTGCGCTAATTAACTTGGTTGGCTTTGAGGAAGGGCAAGAGCTTTTTGCGCTGTCGTACGAGGATATTTCCGAAGCCTTTTCTCCGGCGCAGATTAAGCATCTAACCGAGCTAATCGAAAAGGCAGTAAACCCAGACTATAAGGAAGTCGAAAAAAACTGAAGCGGTCACTATATCGGCAGATTCGGGCGGCGATGATCTTTAACGGTCAGTCTCCCGAGGTTATAGAAAGCCTTGATGTAGTGACCACGCGAGAGTTAGAATTGATGTACCGTGATGGCATGATTGGCGCGAGACAAAACTTAATGTTGATCTCGCATCTGATGGCAATTGTTTATAACGCGCTATCAAAAAACCCAATCAAGAGTCGAGAGTTTTTCCCGCATCTGGAGGAGTACTTTATCCCTCCAAACTACATGACAAGACAAGAGCGAGACTTCCTGGCGTTTACAAGTCTGCCAGGGTTCAAGTCAGAGTTTTTAGACATCTTAGGGGGAAACAATGGCCGGTAAGCTAATCGCAGCCCTGCAAGTCGCGCTAGGTCTTGAGAGCGCAAAGTTCGTTCAAGAGATCGACAGGGCCAAAGCCAAAACCCGCGAAATGCAAGTCAGTGTCAATTTGCTTGGCACTGCGATGGGGGCATTGCGTCAGCCTATGTTGCTCGCCGCCGCTGCCGCCGGAGCGTTTGCTACTTCTTTTTTCAAAGCTGCGGATGCAGTTAATGATTTTGCTGAAGGCTCGGGTCTGGCGATTGAGGAAGTGTTGGCCCTGCAAAGCGCGATGGTGCAATCGGGGAAAGAAGCCGATAACGCCGCTCAGATGTGGGATCGCTTTTCGGTAACGCTTGGCGCTGCCGCTGATGGTCAAAAGGAACAAGCCGATCTGTTCAAAGAATTGGGCGTAAGTATTGCCGACGCTGGTGGTTTGCTAAGACCCGAGATCGACATCTTCCGAGACCTAACGTCGGTTCTTTCTGGCATGAGCGCCGGCGCGGAACGGGCTCGATTACAGGTTCAGCTTTTTGGAAAACAGTTTGGCAATCTTGATATTTCCAAGATTGACCAACTCTCAAGAAACACGGATAAGTTTTCTGGCGAAGCAAAGAAAGGCGTATTGGCTATCGGTGAGATAGGCGACGCTATCGACCAGATGACCGAGAAAGCAAAGATCGGCTTTCTAACGTTGATGGGTAAAGCGCGTGACGCGTACATGGGCGTTAAAAAGTTTCTCGGCTTTGGCGAAGAGGAACCAGCGGTTCCCGCTCCAGTGGTTGGCGTTACGCAGGGCGGGAGGCAGTCTGGGACAAGAGTAAAGGCTGTAAAAGACTCGGGCGCGGAGTCTGCTGCGAAAGCGCTTAAGACGTACCTTGAGGGTTTAGACGCGCAGATTCTTAAACTAAAAGAAGGCGAAGAAGCGGCGTTACGGTTTGAAGCTGCAAAGCAAGGTGGCCCTGCTGGTCTTGCAAAGATGGAAGAAATTATCCGTCTGCGGCGCGAGGAAGCCGAGCAACAAGAAGAGATGCAGAGACTGACAAAAGAAGCCAATCAAGAGTTGGCTGCGATGGACGATTTAAGAAGATTTAATCTTGAGTTAAGGCTAAAGCAAATTGAGCGTGAAATTGAACTAGAAAAAGAATCGGCGCAAGTTCTTAATGAGATTCAGGCGCAAGCCGAAATCACAGCCAACAAAGAACTAGAAGATATGATGGAAAAGAAGAAGGCGGCAAGCGAAGAATTAGATCTTCTTGAAGATATACGCGATGGATATAAGTCAATCGGCACAACCATTGTCGAAGCATTTATGTCGGGCAAATCGGCGGCAGATGCTTTTAAGTCTGCTCTTTCCTCCTTGCTTCAAAAGCTGGCTTCCCGCTCGCTGGATAAGTTTTTGGACACAATTTTTAAATCGGACATGAAAGGCGCCCCCTCATTGTTTGAAAACTTTATGTCTAACGTTCCCGTTCTTGGTGGTCTCTTTGGCAAGCGAGCCGGCGGCGGTCCGGTTAACTCCGGCGCTCCGTATCTTGTGGGGGAAAAAGGGCCAGAACTATTTGTTCCAAGCATGGCCGGTCAGGTTGTTCCGTCTTACGCTATGAGCGGAACATCGACAGTCAATAACTACAACATACAAGCAATCGACGTTAAGTCTTTTGAGGAAAGAATCATGGGCAGCAATCGAGCGGTCTGGGCGGCTAACTCTTACGCCCAGAAATCGCTCTCACCGCGAGGCAGAGCATGAGCTTCCAAACCATTTTAGACATCAGCCAAACAATCACGGTTAACAACCGGCGGATGGTTGGGCAGCAATACTCCAGATCAGGGCAAGTAAGAACGGCGCTTTACGTTACATCCGTTCCTTGGGTGTTTACAGTTAAGCCTCATTCGTTTCTTTACTATCCCCAGGTTCGAGATGTAATTCAGACCATTGACAACCTCGATCGGCAGACAGCGGCAACGATTACGTTTAGCTCTACAAACCTTCAGTGGTTTACCGCTTACCAAGGGCAGCTTAGCGGCGCTCAGGCCGCAGCGCTTACGCTTGCCTCATTACCGGCTGGAAACGCTACACAAATTGCCATAGGTAATCTTCCGGCGGTAAGTAGCACCACAATCGTGTTCAAGGCGGGCGACTTCATACAGCTTGGCAGTTACCCCTACAAAATTACGACTCAAGTTTTAAGGGGTTCGGGCTCGACGGTTAACGCAACATTGCATCGACCAATTATTGGAACACCGACAGTTGGTACGCTTACTGCGGTCGGATCTGCTTGCACGTTCTCAGTAGTCGCTGAAGTTTGTCCGACGTACACGCTAAGACCCATGACCAACGGAGCGTTTGTCGATTGGGATGCGGATTTTGTCTTTAGGGAGAATGTGCAATGAGTACCCCTATGGCAGCGCTTAGTAGCGCAAGTATTACCCACGGCGAATTTGTCAGACTTACAACCTCTACGGCAACTTATACATTTTGCAATGCTGCGGCTCCAGTGGTTGCGGATGGCATTTCATTCACTGGATTAGGTAGCCTACTTTCTGTTGGCGCAGTCAATCGAGAAATTAAAGCGACTTCGATTGATATGATTATAGGATTGATTGGCATAGACCCAACAAATGTTTTTTTAGTTTTGGGATCTAACATCAAAGGCTCAACAGTAGAAGTTTGGCGCGGATTTTTTGACTCCAACTATCAGATCATTACAAGCCCTACGACTCAGTTTTTTAAGCGCTATCAAGGCATCGTATCCAACATTTCAATCACTGAAGATTGGAACGATAACATCCGAAGCCGTACCGCTACCGCGTCGATTTCTTGCACATCATTCAGATCTATTTTGGAGAACAGAATAGCCGGCATCAAAACCAATCTTTCGACATGGCAACAGCGCTACGCATCAGACACAAGCATGAGCCGCGTTTCTGCAATCTCCGGTCAATACTTTGACTTTGGCGCTCCGCCGAAATCGGGATCGCAGTCAGATCCGGGAACCGTTCAACCAGCGCAAGCAGACATCAACGATATAAGCCAAGCAGGATGAGATACGCCACAAAATACGACATGCCTCATTTGATTGAGATGATGAAGGCATACGCAGACGAAGCAGGCATAGAGACACTAAAGCAAAACCAGAATGAAGGGCATGTAAAAGCGCTTTTCTTTGAGATGATAAAAGGCCGAGGTTTTGTTCTTATTGACGATCAGTTTCGAGGGTTCTTGGCAGCTTATGTAACAAGCAACTTTTGGAATAGTTCAGTTAAAGAGCTTCACGAGGTAGCGTGGTGGGTTGTACCAGAATTTAGAGATACATCTGTTGGCGGTAAGTTGTGGTTGAGATTTAACAAGCTTGCGCAAGACATGCTAGATCAGAAACGGGTGCAGATTGTTTGCACAAGCCTTATGCCTAATTCGCCAAACATTGATTACACAAGATACAAGTTTAAGCCCATGCAAGCGACGTTCTTTCGAGAGTAGATCATGCCAGCATCAATCATTCTTCAGGCTATAGGCGTAACGCTAACTGGATTACCGTTAGCTGCCGCGACGTTTGCAATTAACTTTGCAGTTTCGTTTGTTGTTACTCGGGCATTCGGGTCTAAGCCGCCGCAGTCTCAAGACACGGGCGCAAGGCAACAGGTTCCACCGGCTAACAACAATTCGATTCCCGTGGTGTACGGCGATGCTTGGTTGGGCGGTACGTTTGTTGATGCGGTTCTGTCTACCGATCAAAAAACGATGTATTACGTCATGGCGATCTCTTCTATTTCGTCTGACGCTTCCGCGACATTCTCATATGATCGTACAAAGTTTTACTATGGTGATCGTTTAGTTAATTTTGACGCAACAGATCAAACAAAAGTTATATCGCTTACAGATGGCGATGGGAATGTAGATACAAAGATAAACGGCAATCTTTACATCAGCCTTTATACGTCTACCAATGCTGGCGTTATAACTTCAATCAACGGAACTGCTCCCAACGTGACAATGGGCGGCGCGGATATTCCTGTTGCTTTACGCTGGCCGGCATCTGGCAGACAGATGAATGGGTTGGCGTTTGCGATTGTCAAGTTGGTTTACAACGCTGACGCGGGAACGACAGGTCTCCAGCCGATTACGTTTTACTGTAAGCATTACCCCAAGGGTGGAACGGTAGCAAAGCCTGGGGATGTTTGGTATGACTACATGACCGATACGCGGTACGGCGCTGGCATGACGGGATTGGTTGATGCCACAAGTGCAACCGCTCTCAATACTTACTCCGATCAGACGATTACCTACACGCCAGCGGGAGGCGGTTCTTCCACACAGGCTCGGTACAGAATCAATGGGGTAGTTGATACAGGCAAACCCGTTTTAGATAACGTCGAGAAAGTTCTTGAGTGTTGCGACTCTTGGATGGCATACAACGCAGCATCCGGTCTCTGGTCGGTGGTTATCAATAAAGCAGAGACTTCTTCATTCTCTTTTAACGATACAAATCTTATCGGTGAAATCAGAGTCTCTGCTGTAGACATTAATCAGCAGATTAACCAGATTCAGATTGAGTTTCCTTCTAAGCTAAACCGAGACCAACCTGATCTGGTTTACATGGAAACACCGGCGGGGCTTTTGTATCCAAACGAGCCTCCAAATAGACAGACCACGACGCTAGAGTTTACGAATGACTCTGTACAGGCTCAATACTTAGGAAACCGAAGGCTAGAGCAAGCGCGAGAAGATCTGATTGTTACGATTACTTCTTCGTATCCTGGCATTCAAGTAGATGCTGGCGATGTGGTGGACATCACTAACACAGACTACGGATGGACAAACAAACTCTTTCGCGTCATTAAAGTATCGGAGGCAACCGTTGACGATGGAAACCTTGGCGCAACGCTAGAGCTTTCAGAGTACAACGCACAGGTTTACGACGATGCAAATATCACCGCGTTCACCGCTGCGCCTAATTCGTCGCTTCCTTCTCCTAATTACTTCTCAAGCCTTAACGCTCCAGTTATTGGAGACATAAATCCAAGCGTCGCGCCTCCAACATTCTCGGCTACTTGCACGATGCCAGCAGTTGGCAGGGTTACAAAAATAACACTGTTCTATACATCATCTGCCACGCCTTCCGCGACGGATTGGAAAACATGGGGCACATCTATTCTTTCTAATGGTGCGACATTTGGCAATAGCACGAGCTTTAAATTTGACAGTATCAGCTTGGCTTCTGATAACTGGTACTTTGCTTTCTCTGTAGAGAATGATTCTGCCAAGAGCTCGCTATCTGCGACGAGCGCGGTCTTGAATTGGCTACCCACAACACCGGTCGGACCTACGGGGCCAACCGGGACGGGCGGGCCTACAGGGGCGCAGGGCCCTACAGGGGATCAGGGACCTACGGGAAATCAGGGCGCGACGGGGCCTACGGGGGCTTCTGTAACAGGTCCGACGGGAAGCACGGGCCTGATAGGGATTGCATTTTTGAATGCCTATTTAGTCCAGGCACAAACGGCAGCCGCACCAACATTTACAACACCGACAACTGGTTCGGCTGTTCCTGCTGGATGGTCAGCAACTACTCCAGCGGTGGCTATCGGGCAAGTTCTCTGGTATATACAAGGTCGATACAACGCTAACGCGGTAACGGTCGATGGAGTTCCTGCTAACTCGACGGCATGGACGGGGCCAATCGCTGCGTCAATCTTCCAGAGTATTAGGTCTGATAACTACAACGGGCCGACTCCTCCGACAACATCAAACTTTGGAACGGCTGGTTGGTATCTCGATCAACCCTCTGGCAACCTTTACGCAAATGCCGCGTATTTGCGCGGTGAACTAGTCACGGGTGTTAGCGGGGCTCAGCGAATTGAAATTAATAAAACAGAAGCGAATAAGGTTGCTATTTATGATGCGTCTAATAATTTGCTTGGTTATTTTGGAGGCATAGGTACAGGTGTTTCTCCTCTAATAAGTCTTTCTCCTGGCCTCGGAACATTCAATATTGTTTATGGAGTTAGGACAGCATTGCCTAATCCGGCAGGAAGTCCTGGGGAGGCGGCGGCATATTACGCATATACATTAGATTCAACAATTACAAGCGAGCTAGGGAGTTGGACAAACAACGGATCGCAAAGTCTAAGAAAGGGCGCTTACGGGGCTGTCAATTATGGTTATTTGGCAGAAGGGGTTTTAGGTTACTGGAATTCATCAACTTACAAAGCTGCGGGAAGGTTTTACAACGCTCAATTTCCGACAGAAGTTGCGATTGGTGACTCTGCTGGTTATGCAATCAATGTTATTAGCGGTTCCATTCGATACGGGTCTTACACGTTCTCGGCTTTTAACGGCTCAACAACTCAATTCTTGCGCGGCGACGGTACGTTTGGTGCTCCAGTAGCGGCTGGTTCTAACACACAGGTTCAATACAACTCCTCAGGGTCTTTTGCTGGCTCGGCTAATTTCACGTTTGACGGATCGAATGTAACCGTTAAAGGCAATCAAAAGCTACAACAAAACATCCCTGAGCTGCTCTACAGATCATCTGGAGATGTAAACAAATGGTTTATTAGCGCAAATATAAGCGACTCGGTAAACGGTGGAATTTCGATTGGCTCAGGAGATTCAATCAACACTGGCACGACTTATTGGAACCTAAACAGTTCGGGTAACATGATTTGCGGCGGTGTTTACTCGGCAACGGTTGGCGGAACAAACCGAGATGTTTATGTTGATAGCACTGGGCTTATAGGATATGTAAGCTCGACCCGAGCGTCAAAACTAAACATACAGGCAATAAGCGATGTTTCGTGGATACATCAACTCAGCCCAGTTACTTTTTACTATCGGGCAAAAGATAAGGACGGCAATCTTTTAGATGAGGCTGATGGACCGATAGCTTATGGATTGATTGCCGAGGATGTGGAGGGCATCAATTCTGATCTGTGTTATTACGATGAGATTAATAACAATCAAGTTTTGAAAGGAATTAACTATTCAAAATTGGTAATTCCGCTTCTTAAGGAAGTGCAAGACTTGCGATTAAAAATGCAGACGCTAGAGGCAAGAATTGCCGCGTTAGAAACAAAATAAATTAAGGTGCTTGATAAAAAATGACATTAAAGATTTGTGTATACGCAATTGCAAAAAACGAAGAGCAATTTGTAAAAAGATTCTGTGATTCAGCAAAAGATGCTGATCTCATTTTGATTGCTGATACAGGGTCAACGGATAGCACTGCAAGCGTTGCTAGAGAGTGCGGAGCAACCGTTTACGATATATCAGTTAAGCCGTGGCGTTTCGATATGGCGAGAGATACAGCACTATGCCTCATTCCTGGCGATTACGATGTTTGTGTATCTCTAGATTTGGATGAACTTTTAGAGTTGGGATGGCGCGAAGAAATTGAGCGTGTCTGGAAACCCGAGACAACTAGACTGCGCTACAAGTTTGATTGGGGGCATAACATTCTTTTCTACTACGAAAAGATCCATCATCGAGTTGGCTACCGGTGGCATCATGCGGTCCATGAATACCCAAGGGCTGATTTGCGAATCAAAGAAGTCTACGCACACACCGATAAACTTTTAGTTTCGCACCATCCAGACTCGACAAAAAGCCGTGGGCAGTATTTAGATCTTCTCAGAATGGCAGTGAAAGAAGATCCGCGATGCCCGAGAAATGCTTTTTACTTTGCGCGTGAGCTGACGTTCTACAAGCTATGGGATGAAGCAATAACAGCTCTAAATGCTTATCTCAACATGCCCGAGGCTACATGGCAAAACGAGCGATGCTATGCCATGCGTTTGTTGGGTAAGGCTTACGACGAGAAACTGGAATATTGGCAAGCGTTGAAGTGGTTTAGAACGTCTATAGCCGAAGCTCCAGGAACGAGGGAACCCTGGGTTGATTTCGCCATGTCTGCATACCGTAAGCATATGTGGAAAGAATGCTTCCACGCCTCCACGATGGCGCTAGAGATTAAAGACAAAGAGTTGGTTTACACCTGTGATCCCGAGGTATGGGGGTCTAAGCCTTATGACTTAGCAGCAATCTCTGCTCACAATCTCGGGCTTAAAGACGAAGCAATACGTTACGGGCAAACAGCTTGTGACTTATCGCCAGAAGATGAAAGGCTAAAAAACAATCTAGCTTTTTACAAACAAGCGGTGGTAGAATCACAAAAAGACACGATAGCCATACGTTCTGCCGAGAGTGCTTAGCGAACGTCAATTTACCGAGTGAGGGAACATGGCCGTCTTTAACAAGAACACGCTTACGCAGGTTAGCGGGTTCGATAATCAAATTATTGCCGGTGAGCTGGTCTTCAACCAAAAGACTTACTGGAATCTGACACTCAATAATTCCGATGGTACGCCACGCAATCTCACGGGCGCGACCATTACAAGCCAAATCATCCGCCGCCAGCTATCGAATGTTAGAGACTCTCGATATGGGCTCACGTTTGACATAGCCGATTATTCGCCGCCGCCCTCTCCAATCAGTCTAACGATTGCCAATCAAAATCTTTCTGGCGGATCGTTTACTCTAGTTATCGACGAATCGGCGTGGTCTGTCGTTTCCACAGACACGCAGTTAGACATAAATGCTTCAAATCCAGTTGGTTTCTCTGGAAACATTACGGTTGCCATTCCCGCAAGCGGTTCAACACCAGCGCAAGACTTGATTATTTTTCTCTTGTTCTTGGTGAGATCGAATGGAGTAACGAATTGACTACGACAGTAACAGGCGCAAACCAGATTACGCTGGTTTTAGACCAAGGCGTGATTGGCCCCACGGGACCGGCGGGTCCATCAGGTGGGCCTACAGGCCCAACGGGTCCGGCAGGGGGTGTTGGCAGTGTAAGCTGGACAGGGGGCATCGTTTCGATTGCGAACCCCACGACAAGCCCAGTATTTTCAGTGGCGGGAACTACCGGTGGTATACCTTATTTTGTTTCGGGAACAGAGTGGGCATCTTCTGGAGCGCTAGGCACGAACGTTTTAACGGCACTGCAAGTCAATTTGAACGCCACGGGCGGCATAGTAACTAGCGATGGAGCCGCAACACTTACCAGTAAGCGAATTGATCCGCGAGTCAATAGTGTTGCTACGGCAAGCACTCTTACGCCTTCAATCGCTCTTTATGACCAGTACGACTTTACCGCTTTAGCTTCGTCTCTTTCCGTTTTGGCTCCCATCGGATCTCCCGTTAACGGGGATAAATTGATTTTCAGAATTTTGGATGACGGAACCCCTAGGGCGTTAACGTGGAATTCTATTTATCGAGAAATAAGCACTTTGCTGCCAGCGGCAACAGTTGCCAACAAAGTGATTTATGTGGGCTGCATTTACAATGGGAATAGTTCTTATTGGGATGTTATCGCCGTTGCTATTCAAACTTAAGGAATCATCATGGAAATTGCAAAATCTGTTGACATTGTTTCTAGCGACTTGATTTGCCGCTCGCAGTACGGAGAAGGCTTGGTTGCGATGGGCAAATACTTTGTCGAGTGTTTTGACAAAGATGGCAATCTAAAGTGGGCTGACGAAGCTCCTAATCTTGTTGTAAACGTTGGCCTGCAATACATGGCCGGAACGTCTTTAGACGGTGCAACTACAAGGATCACCGCTTGGTATGTTGGCCTGATTACGGGTCCAGGCAGCGGTACAACGTTTGCAGCGGGCGATACGCTTGCTTCTCATGCAGGATGGACTGAGAGCACTGCTTACTCAGGCACTCGACCGGCGGCAACGTTTGCAGCGGCAACAACCGCTAATCCCTCTGTTGTTACAAACTCTGCAAGCAAAGCATCGTTTAGCATCAACGCAACCGCAACCATTGCCGGCGCATTTTTATGTAGCGTGGCTTCTGGTACGTCTGGCACATTATTTTCTGCTGCTGACTTTACCGGCGGTGATCGCTCCGTAGCAAACGGCGATACTTTGCAAGTAACTTACACATTCAGCTTAGCGGCGGCATAAGATGGCTTTCGTTCTTGCTGATCGAGTCCAAGAAACGACCGCAACAACCGGCACAGGGACAATTACCCTTGCCGGTGCTGCCACAGGTTTTCAATCGTTTTCTGTGATTGGTAACGGTAATACGACTTTTTACACCATTGCAGATCAATCTGGGTCGAATTGGGAAGTCGGCATAGGAACGTACACATCAGCCGGGACAACGCTAAGCCGCAATACGGTGCTTTCGTCCAGCAACTCAGGAAGTTTAGTCAATTTTGGCGCTGGCACGAAAAATGTGTTCGTGACTTATCCGGCAGGAAAAGCGGTTTATGGTGTGAATGGCGTTACTGCCGCAATGATTTGGGGATAAACATGGCTGCGCCTAATTTGCTCTCACCAACAACTATCACGGGTAAAACCGTGACGGTTAATTTGACAACCACCAGCGCGACATCTGTGCTAAGCAATGCCGCAAGCTCTGGTAAAGCATTAAAGGTTAATTCGCTTTACGTTGCAAATACAACTGCAACGGTGGCGAACATCACAATCAATCAGTATTCGGCAGCGGCGTTGGGCGGAACGGCGTTCCCGATTGCGTCAACAATTGCTGTTCCAGGCAACGCTACGTTAGTAGTGATTGACAAAGACGCTTACGTATATCTGGAAGAAAACACGAGCTTAGGAGCGACTGCTGGAACTTCTAGCGCGTTACAGATTGTTTGTTCTTACGAAGATATTTCTTAGGAGCTGACATGCCCAGAGGTAACGGCGGGGTTATAGGCCCGGCAAATATTCCGACTACATCTGTAGCAAAAGGCGTGTGGTCATTGATGGAACAGATGATTGCTAAAAGTCAGGGCATTTGGCCTTTTGCTAGTTTAACCATCGTCCAAACCTTTACAGCTACGTCTACTTGGACATGCCCTACTGGGGTGACTGAGGTTGAGTATTTGGTAGTGGCTGGTGGTGGGGGTGGTGGGCTTAATAATGGCGGGGGTGGTGGCGCAGGTGGTTATAGAACTGGAACAGGATTCGCCGTAACCGCCGGAACTGATTACACAATTACTGTAGGTGCTGGTGGCACAAATATAAACCCACCGACAAACGGTGACCCTTCGTCTTTTAGCACCATTACATCAGCAGGAGGAGGAAAAGGATTTGGCTATGGATTTAATGGAGCTTCAGGGGGGTCCGGCGGTGGCGGTGGTCCTGGTGCTAACGGTGGTTCAGGAAATACTCCCGCTTCATCTTCGCCTCCTGATTCAAATGCCGTTCAAGGATATGCTGGAGGCAATGGAGGGCCAACTTCCGCACCTTATGCAGCAGGTGGAGGTGGCGGGGCAGGAGGCGCAGGACAAACCGCACCATCAGCAAGTATTGCCGGCAACGGAGGTAATGGTATTTTAGGCCCATCTTTTGCAAGTTCTTATGGTGGTGCTGGCCCTGGGGGTTCTCCGTCAACTGGTTATTTTTCTGGCGGCGGCGGCGGGTCGGTTAATCCTGGAACAGGAGGGGCAGGGGGTTATGGTGGTGGTGGAACAGGTAATCTCTATCCAACCGCTGGAACTCCTGGTGGCACAAATACAGGCGGCGGTGGTGGTGGTGGTGTTTTTATTTCACCTAATGCAGGTGGCAACGGCGGCTCCGGCATAGTAATCCTCAAGTACACCGTACCAAGCCAAACCGTATTTACGTTCAAAGGCACTACTACTTGGAAATGTCCGACAGGTGTTACCAGTGTTGACTATCTTGTGGTTGGTGGTGGTGGGGGTGGTGGTAAAAACTGCACTGGAGGTGACAGAAGTGGGGGCGGTGGTGGTGGTGGCTATAGAATTGCTTCAGGTGTTTCAGTAACCGCTGGGGCTGATTACACAATTATTGTAGGCGGCGGTGGTGCGGGCGCAACTTTATCAGGTGGTGGGGGATCAACGGCAAATAATGGAACTAGAGGTGGAAATTCTTCTATATCAGGCACTGGTTTTAGTAATGACCCAGCTATTTCAAACGCATCCGGTACAGCATCGTCTATATCAGGGACAACTCTAACCGTAGGCGGTACAGTAACCAATACGTTTTATGCCGGTATGGCTTTGTCAGGTACTGGTGTTACTACTGGAACAATTATTACTGCTTACGGGACAGGAACGGGCGGGGCTGGAACTTACACAGTAAATGTAAGCCAAACAGTTTCAAGTACAACAATTACAGGATCATTGTCTGGTGTTAATGCGTTTGGAGGAGGTGGTGGTGCTTCCTGCTCTGGGAACGCATCATCTACAAACGGAAGTTCAGGAGCATCCGGTGGTGGATCTGAAGGCCCATCAGGAGGCGGTGGTTCTGGTATTTATCCTGGCTCATCTTTTATTTCTGCAACAAGGCAAGGATACGATGGTGGCTCCTCCAATGCTTATAGCGGAGCTGGTGGTGGTGGTTCAGGTGGCGCTGGAGCTGCAAATTCTGGAAGTGTTGGTGGTAACGGAGGTTTGGGAACAACATCATCTATAACAGGAACGGCAGTTGATCGTGGAGGTGGTGGAGCAGGCGGCGGGACAACTAACGGAACAGCAACAGGCGGAGGTGGGTCTGGAAGTGATGGCACTGCAAACACTGGAGGCGGAGGTTCTGGAAGAGCAGGCCCAGTTATGAATAATGGATTTACCGGCGGCTCCGGTATCGTAATCATAAAAATTAATCAATAAGAGGGTCTATGACAACAAAGGTATTTAGGTTTCTGGGGATTGACACAGCAATGCACCTACTTCGTCCAGGTGCAAAGTGGGAAATATCAAACAACGTCTTTACGAGATGGGATGATCCACGGCCATGCCCCTCCATAGAAGAAGTTTATTGGGTGATGGACAAAATCAAAGAGTTTGAGGAAATGATTCCTACGATTTGGCTACCAGAGCAGTTAGAGGAAATGGGCATCAGGCAAAAGGAAATCGAAGATGCAATTGCATAATCTGTTTCCAATCCCTGTAGGTTTTGCAGAGCTTGGTAGACCTCTGAGCGATGAAGAGTTGTTCTTCATCCGTGAACTGCCAACAAGACCTAACATGGGCAACACCACAAGCACAAACAACTTTGTTCTGCGTGACCCTGCGCTAACAAGCCTTCGTTCGTTTATAGAAGATAGCGTCTCGGATTACTTTAAGGGCACAGTCAATCCCAAACACAACGTATCCCTACGCATCACACAAAGCTGGTGTAATTACAGCGAGCCTGGGCAATACCATCATAAACATGCTCATCCTAATAGTTACATCTCTGGCGTGTTCTACATTCAGACGAACCCTAACGACAAGATTTACTTCTACAAAGACGGCTGGCAGCAGATCAAGTTTCCGCCTGAGCAGTGGAACCCGTACAACTCAGAGTCTTGGTGGTTTGAGGCTTATGCAGGCAGGCTGATTCTGTTTCCTTCATCGCTAACCCATATGGTTCCGACTATTGAAGGCGATGACACAAGAATCTCACTATCGTTCAATACCTTCCCTGTCGGTGTTGTCGGGGAGGAAATGGACTTAACTGGATTAAAGCTGGAGGCGTAATGGCACATTTCGCAAAGATCGATGAAAACAACATCGTTACTCAGGTGGTAGTTGTCGATAACAAAGACACCTCTGACGCTTCCGGTGTTGAGAAAGAGCATATCGGCGCGGCGCATCTTGAGAAGATCCTCGGCGGTACTTGGAAGCAGACAAGCTACAACCGCAACATCAGGAAAAACTACGCAGGGATTGGCTACACCTACCGCGAAGACATAGACGCTTTTGTACCGCCTAAGCCCTTTGCTAGCTGGTTACTCAACGCTAATGCACAATGGGAGGCTCCAGTAGCAATGCCTTCCGATGGCAAAATGTACAGTTGGGATGAAGCAACGATTTCTTGGCAAGCGCAAGAATAAGGCGACAATGTGTACGGGATCAACTCTTTTGCTTCTGCGCCGTTCTCGGATACCGGAAGCCCGGTTATACCGAGCAATAATAACGTCATCGCGGAAAATGCAACTGGGTCTGATGCTTTATCTAGCTTAGGAAATTTTCAAGCCGCAGCTAGCGAAAGCGCTAACGCGACAGACACACTTGCAAGCTCAAGTGTTTTACAAGCATCTGTTTCTGAGTCTGCGTCGGTATCTGATGCAAACGTCGGCACTGACTTTTCTGTTTCCTATTTAGTTGTTGGTGGCGGCGGCGGGGCAGGAAGTGGCTCCGGTGGCGGTGGCGGTGCTGGTGGTGTTGTCGAGGCTATCAATAGCGTCATTTGCGACTTAAACACTTCTTACACCATTGCAGTCGGTACTGGTGGTGCTGGTCAGAATTACAATTCTGTTCCTGGTAGCTCAGCTCAGAATGGCAATCAGTCGCAATTTGCTTCTGTTATCGGCTACGGCGGTGGTTACGGTGGTGGTTTTGGTCAAAGCTCACCATCATTTGCTAATGGTGGCACTGGTGCAAGCGGCGGTGGCGGCAATGGCTTCTCTGGTGCTGGCGGTGGCGCTACGCAAGGAAATCCTGGAGGTGCAGGCGGCGGAACCGGTGTCGGCAGAGGCGGTGGTGGTGGTGGCGCGGGTGGTGCGGGCGCTTCTGCTGCGAGCCCAGCAACTACTGGCGGTAATGGTGGTATCGGCGTTCAATCTGCAATTACGGGTTCTTACTACGGCGGTGGCGGTGGAGGTGCGTCTAGCGTTGCTGGCGTAGGTGGTCTTGGCGGTGGTGGTAATGGCCGAGGAACCGCACAAAGCCCAACGGATGGATCGCCAAACACTGGTGGCGGCGGTGGTGGCGACAGCGGGACAAATAACGGTCGATCCGGCGGTTCTGGCGTTGTTGTTTTACGAGTCAAAGATGCTTATATCGCTACTTTTACAGGCGTAACCTCATCGCTTGTTTCGTCGGGTGGTTTCAATACTTACACGATCACGAGCGGTAGCGGAACCGTTACGTTTGCAGAAAGTGGATTCCAGGCTGCGGTTGGTGAGAGCGCAAATGCTTCTGATAGCACTAGTAGCGATCAAGTAAAAGCCGGTTTTGAAGATGAAAGCGCGACAGCTACAGATTCAATTGCTTCTGTTCAAAACTTATTAGCTACAGTCAGCGAGAGCGCGTCAGCAACGGATGTTGTCGCTCCCACGCTGGATACTATTAATTCAGTTGCAGAATCAGCAACTATTACCGATCAAAATGCTGGTGGCGCAGACTATCAATCGAATGTAAACGAAAGCGCTACAGGCTCGGATGCTATCAATAGCGAGCAAGTAAAGGTCGGAGCAATAGCCGAGGCTTCTACCGTAAGCGACAGCTTAGACTCACTGCAAACACTTGCAGCAAATACATCTGAATCAGCTACGCTTGAAGATCTAACGAGCGCCACAAGCAATCTAGAGGCTAGCGTAAGTGACTCAGCAGTTATCGCAGACGCAACTGGTCTGGATGATAAGGTTGATGAATCAGCAACGGCTAGCGATAGTGTTGCGGCGGTACAGAGTTATTCAAGTGAGGTTAGCGAATCGGCTAATGCGACAGATGCCGTTTCATCGGGCAGCGTCATACAAGCAAGCGTCGCGGAAAATGCAAGCGCTAGCGATGCTACAGATAGATCCATTCTGTATCTTGCACAAATTGCAGAAGCTGCAAGCGGTCAAGACGTAACAAGTTCAGAGAAGGTTATTCTTGCAAGCGTTTCTGAGTCTTGTACCATTAGCGATCAGACCATTACAGTATGCGCGTTTGATACGGTCACCATAGAATCCTGTACGATCATTTCGTCAGCAATTAGTGACGGCGTAACACCGTCTCAAAGTTTCTTACTGTTCTTCACATAGGTTTGATATGGACTCTCAAACGCTTCTAAATATTCTTTTTGGGGCTGTTTCAGCAATGTTCGGCTGGATTTTTCGCATCATCTGGGAAGCCGTGAAAGAAATGCAGCGAGATCTCAGAGACCTAGAAAAAGATTTACCGCACAGTTATGCGTTGAAAAAAGATTACGAAGCGGACATGCACGAAATCAAAGTCATGCTTGGTAAGATCTTTGACAAGCTAGACCATAAGCAAGACAAATGAATTGGTCAGACGTTCTTAAGGCTGTCATTCCTGTAATCGTTGCTTCGCTTGCTTGGTTGCTGGGTCAGGTTGCAGACTTCTCGACACGGCTGACGAAGATAGAAGGTTCCATGCCGGCGCTAATCACAAAGGAAGGTGTGCCGACTGACAGCCCGATCAGCGCAGAGAAACGGGCGATGCAAAAAGAGCAGCTAATGCAGCATATCAACGAGCTGCAAGTAAAAGTTAGGCTTTTAGAAGAGCGCGAGAGGTTAACCAAGAAATGATGACTTTGCTTTCGTCGCTTCTTTCCTTCCTGGCCGGAGGCGTTCCCAGGTTGCTTGACATTTGGCAAGACTCAAAAGACAAAGCGCACGAACTACAGCTTGCTCAAATGCAAATTGAGCGCGAGTTGGAACTTGCAAAAGAAGGCTTTGCAGCTCAACAGCGGGTCGAGGAGATACGAACAGAGCAAGTTCAGATACAGGCGCAAGCAGACGAGATGAAAGCGCTCTACGCGCACGATATAGCCCTTGGCGACGGTGTTTCGCAGTGGGTAAAGAATCTTCGAGCTCTTGTCAGGCCAGTAATCACTTATGGCATGTTTGCGTTACTTGTATTTGTTGACGTTGCTGGCTTTTGGTACGCTTGGACAATGAACGTACCCTTTGATCAAATGCTTAATCAGCTTTGGGATGATGAGACTCAGCAGATCTGGGCCGCAATCATTGCATTCCATTTTGGAAGCCGAGCATTTGCAAAGTGAGTCTCTTGAGATGCTCAAGCATCACGAGGGCGTAAGGCTTAGACCTTACCGCTGTCCCGCGAGACTGTGGACAATCGGCGTAGGCCACGTTATCGACCCATCACACATAAGGGTAAAGTTTGAAGAGAGACTCTCTTTACCGATCCCGAGCGGATGGGATCGAACGCTCACGATGGCAGAAGTCGATGAGATTCTTTCGGCTGATCTACAGACATTTGAGGCTGGCGTACGCCGATTATGTCCTGCTGGCCTTACTCCTAATCGCGCTGATGCACTCACCAGCTTTGGGTTCAATGTTGGATTAGGAAATCTTCAAAGATCGACGATCCGAATGCGGCATAACCGAGGTGACTATGCTGGAGCCGCGCAAGCCTTCATGCTGTGGATAAAAGCTGCTGGCAAAGAGTTACCAGGATTGGTAAAGCGTAGGCGCGATGAGTCTATGCTTTATTTAGCCGGATAAGATCGTCTTTCACCATCTGGCCGACGCTCTCGCCGTGATGCTTGGCTATTAACTCTATCAGCGGTAGCCGCCGAGTCTTAGGCTTCGATAAAAGCCAGTGAGCCCAATCCTTGACGACCAACGGCATAACCTTTTCGTAAGCTGCCGCAATTTCCTGTCGATCACTGCTCTTTACTTCCTTGATGATCAAAAGCCAGTTCTCCGAGTGACCACGCTCGAAATGCTTTATGTTTTTCGATGGTGTCTTCGCATTCGGTTGAGGGCGGCTTCCAGCCGTACTGCCGCCAGATCTCCTCGACAGGCTTGAAGGTTCGCGGCGTTCTTTGCTCTGCAATCAACTCTCTCCAGCTCATCCTAATTTCCTTTGCATTGTGTCAACTTCTGTTAAAAAAGTCATTACGTCTTTCTCTAGATCTTCAATGTCTTTGCGCTCTGGTTGAAAACGAACAACAAACAACTGGAGATGCTCGGGCAGCCTTGGATCGAACGATACAAAATCAACCCACTCTCTACCGGTACAAGCGAGCTGTGCAAGCATCTGGTGTTTGTGCTCGGAAGGTGGTTCGCCTTTCATCATCCAGCCTAAATGTGTGGACGTTTTCGGGCATTTGATTTCCAGTAACCCGTCTGTCCATACAAGACCATCTGGCGATGCTGCAAAGTTTGGAATCGTCGGGTGATTGACGATAGCAACCTGCTCGACCCAGATGCCCGTTTTGATCTCATACGCAGCCCTTGCAAGCGGTTCGTTGGCCGTTCCCCACTCCATGTACGCATTTGTATAAGACTCGATTGGTGAGCCTGTAAGACGTTCTGTAATGATGTCGGCTATGTAATTAGCACGAGCTGCGGTTCCGGTCTTAGCACGGGCATCCGACACTCTGGATGCCGTGACCTTACCGAGCCGAGCGAGTTTCCATTCCTTGGTTCCCTGCTCCATTAAAAGGGAACCTCATCATCGTTGTCGACCTCGGATTTTGGTCTGCCGCTTAGCATTTGCATCTGGTCAGCAACGATCTCGGTGGTGTACTTATCGTGACCGTTTTTGTCTGTCCATTTTCGAGTTTCTATCCTGCCCTCGACGTAAACCTGAGACCCTTTCTTTA
>Ga0208783_10000488_pt1 | contig 24448 bp, 24 predicted proteins | sample DEB19_08_DNA_2_FD_184529 | JGI IMG/M metagenome (GOLD analysis project Ga0208783, IMG submission 184529) | Aqueous microbial communities from the Delaware River and Bay under freshwater to marine salinity gradient to study organic matter... | ecosystem: Environmental > Aquatic > Marine >...
TTTGCCGTTCTTTTTCTCGGGAACTACCGGGAGGCGATCGCGAAACTCGTCTTTGTGATCTGCCGCTACCCGCTTCAAGCGACAGATCGCCACAGGTTTTTCTTCTACGCGTCCACGCCGACAGGCGGGCTCGCAAGGTCGATCGCAAACCCGGCCGAGGATTCCCGGGAAGACATTGGATCTGCGGTTCACCATATAGGCGTCGGTGAATCGACCTTGTGCGATGAGCCGGATGTACTCCGGCACGTCCGTGTGGGCAGGGCATGCCCACTGGCAGTCCACGACCTTATGGAAATAGTCGGGATGCGAGGTATCCGTCGACGCCATGTGACCCCCCGGTCTGACGAGTTCGCTCGACTGCCAGTATCCGACCGCGCCGTTCAAATGTCACCGTGAACAAGCGCTGGACGAGAGGTACGATGCGCGATCCACCACCCCTTGGAACGATATGGACGCCCCAACCGAAATTCGTTTGCGCCGCCAATCCCGTGTGCTCGAAGTGGCCTTCGGAGAAAGCGAGCGGTATCAGCTCTCCTTCGAATTTCTCCGAGTGCACTCACCTTCTGCCGAGGTCAAAGGTCACGGACCAGGTCAGGAAACGCTAGTTGTCGGAAAGCAGGCGGTCGGCATTAAAGGCGTGGAGCCCATCGGTCAGTACGCGATCCGACTTCTCTTTGATGACGGACATGACAGCGGTCTTTACAGCTGGAAATACCTGCAAGAGCTCGGCCGCGATCGAGACACCCTCTGGAAGCGTTATCTCGATCGGGTACGTGAGGCCTCGGGCCGCAACGAAGGCTGATTTAGGGCAAAAAAAGGCCGGGCATTGCCCGGCCGTTCAGTCCCTTCTCTTCTTTTTTATAACCCCCGTCCGGCCGATCCACTTCGGGATCGGTACGCGTGGGAACGTTTTTACGCCCATCTCTATGGAAAATCCATAGCCCCGCATCTCGAGGCGGTCGAGGCTACAATGGCCGGCCCCGCTGGAGCCGACGTTCATGTCTGTCGATAAGGAATCCAAGACCACCCACTTCGGGTTCGAGGAAGTCGCCTGGAGCGATAAAGCCAAGCGTGTTCGCGGCGTTTTCGATTCTGTTGCGCCGCGCTACGACCTGATGAACGATTTGATGTCGGGTGGCCTGCATCGACTTTGGAAAGAGTTCACTCTTTCGCAGACGCACCTCCGTCCTGGTCAACGTGCCCTCGACGTCGCAGGCGGGACGGGCGATCTCGCTCGAGGTATGCAAAAGCAGGTGGGTGACCGCGGACTCGTCGTGCTTTCGGATATCAATGGGGCCATGCTCGCCCATGGTCGTGATCGCACCATCGATTCCGGCATCGTCCGAGGCATGGAGTACGTCCAGGCCAATGCCGAGTGCCTCCCCTTCGCCGATAACACCTTCGATTGCATCACCATCGGTTTCGGACTACGAAATGTCACCGATAAACCCGCCGCATTGCGATCGATGCAGCGCGTATTGAAGCCCGGTGGTCAATTGCTGATTCTCGAGTTCTCTCAGCCGACGATCCCAGCGCTACGACCGATTTATGATGCGTACTCTTTCAAGGTTTTACCCGTGCTCGGCAAACTCGTTGCGAACGACTCGGAAAGTTATCGCTACCTTGCCGAGTCGATTCGAAAACACCCGGATCAGGAAACGCTGCTCTCGATGCTGCGTGAGGCGGGTCTTGTCGAGTGCCGCTACCACAATCTTTCAGGCGGCATCGTCGCGATGCATCGCGGCTATAAAAACTGACGGTCCACGCCGGCGTGCTCACGGAACTCATCGAAAATCTGCTAAACCGTAATCTCGGCAACTCGCCGGGCGCGCGTACTGCCTGCGCCGAACTCAAGGGTCGTCGCCTAAAGCTGATGATTCGCGATCTCGATGTCGCGATCATCATCGAGTCCCTCGGTGAGTCCCTAAGGATATCTCGCGGCGGTGAAGGTGAATTTCATGCTGAGGTTGAAGGGTCGCCCGTTAACCTGTTAGCGATGGCAGGGCCATCCCCGGAACGATTACTTAAATCCGGGGCGGTGCAGGTCAAAGGCGAAGTCGAACTCTTGCAGAGCTATCGCGATCTCGTGTTATTGCTGAAGCCCGATCTTGAAGAAGAGCTGTCTCGGTGGGTTGGTGATTCTCCCGCCCATCGGTTGGCGGGTCTCGCTCGAGGAGCGATAGCCTTTGGCCGACGTGGTGCAGACACCACAGTTCGCAACGCAGCGGAATATTTTGCCCACGAGACCGGTGATCTCGTTCCGCGTGCCGAGGCCGAAGTGTTTTTAGGCGAAGTTGATCGACTTCGTGAAGATGTCGATCGTGCAGCCGCTCGCCTCGATGCGATGCTCGAGCGAATCGATGCAAAGAGAGTCGATCCATGAAACTGCGCGTTCTTGCGAGGCTGATTCAGATCCAGCGTGTTCTTGTTCGACACGGTCTGGACGAGTTCGTGACCGAGACGCGTCTCTACCGACCGTTGCGATTCATTTTTCTCGCTTCTCCGTGGACGTGGTTGGAGCGACGCAAGGTTGCAAGCCGTGGTGAGCGACTGCGGTTGGCTCTTGAAGAGCTTGGCCCCATTTTCATCAAACTTGGTCAGGCTCTCTCAACGCGGCGCGATCTCCTCCCTCCCGACATCGCCGAGGAACTCGCAAAGCTGCAAGATCGCGTGCCACCCTTCGATGGAAAGCTCGCCAAGCAAATCATCGAAACCGCTTACGGCAAGACGTTGTCCGAGGTGTTCGAGGCTTTTGACGAGAAACCTCTGGCGGCGGCGTCCATTGCTCAAGTGCACGTCGCGAAACTTCGCTCTGCAGGCGAGGTCGTGGTCAAGGTTTTGAGACCCGGCATGCGGGAGATCATCTCGGGCGATCTCGAGGTGATGCATGCGCTGGCTGATCTCGCCAAGCGCAACTCATCAGAGGCGAGACGCCTTCGGGTCGACGAAATCGTCGATGAATACGAAAAGACGGTTCTCGACGAACTCGACCTGATGCGCGAGGCAGCCAACGCCGCGCAGCTAAGGCGAAACTTTGAAGGTTCGGCCCTACTGCATGTCCCTGCGGTGCACTGGGACTATTGCCGCGTCAACGTCATGGTCATGGAGCGCATCCGTGGGGTGACCATCAGTGACATGGCGACGCTGCGCGCCTTGGGAACGAACATCCCGATGCTGGCCGAGAATGGGGTGAAGATCTTCTTCACTCAGGTATTCCGGCACAACTTCTTTCATGCGGATATGCACCCCGGGAATATCTTCGTGCTTGTCGATGACCCGAGTCGTCCACGCTATGCCGCCGTCGACTTCGGAATCGTCGGAACACTCGACCTACGGGATATGCACTATCTCGCCGAGAACTTCTTGGCGGTTTTCGATCGTAACTATCGGCGTGTGGCCGAACTTCATGTCGAGTCTGGATGGGTTCCGTCTACGACGCGCGTCGATGAGATGGAATCTGCAATACGCACCGTTCTCGAGCCCATCTTCAATAAGCCACTCAAAGACATCTCCTTCGGGACGATTCTGCTTCGACTATTCGATATTTCGCGCCGCTTCGATATGCGCATTCAGCCGCAGTTGATCCTGCTGCAAAAGACCCTACTCAACATCGAGGGACTGGGCCGCGATCTTTATCCGGAACTCGATATTTGGCAGACGGCCGCGCCCATCCTGCGCGAGTGGATGCGTGACCGACTGAGTATCCGCACCCAAATCAAACACTTCCGTGACCATTTGCCCGCGCTCGTGGAAGTGGCTCACGCGCTACCGCCACTACTCAAAGTGGCCGTTCAAAAAGCGCAGGACGGCAAGCTGCACATCGGCGTACAACCGGAGGACGTCGAGCGACTTCGCCTTGAGATTCGTGCTGGTGAGCGTCGGCGAAACGCGACGTTAGCAGCAAGCGTATTGGGGCTCGGCGGCATTCTTTGGTTGGATCCGGGCCCGGTCATCTCCGGGCTCGCGCCCTTGCTCATCATCGCAGCGATCGTCACTTATTTTATTGGCCGTCGCTGACTGGCTCACGGCCGCGCGTTCAGCGCGTCCTGAGTTGACTCAGCCAGAGCGCAGGATCTTCCCCGCGCTCGAGTACTTCGACGAGTGCGGAACCCACCACCACTCCTGCAACATGTCCTTTCAGCTTCTCGACTTGTTCGCGCGACCGAATGCCGAAGCCTGCGCACACGGGAACCGGCGATGCGGCAGTGACTCGATCGAGATAGCTGAGGACGGTGTCGGGTACCGTTACGGACTTTCCCGTCGTGCCCGTCATAGTGACGGCATAGACGAAGCCGTCGCTCGCGCTGCATATTTGAGCGAGTCGTTCGGGGGTCGTGACTGGCGTCACCATTTGGATGAGCGACAATCCCTTGACGGCGAGTGCGGCCCGAAACTCTGTCCCTTCATCGAAGGGCAAGTCCGGAACGATGAATCCGCAAACACCTGCCTTAAAGGCATCTTCCGCCAATTTTTCGTAGCCGTACTGCAGCAAAGGATTGAGATAGCTCATCAAGACCAGTGGCGCTGCAGGCCGTTGCATTGCGCCGAGCTCTTTGAGAATCCATTGCAAGCTGACACCTTGCTTGAGCGCGGCCTGACTCGAACGCTGAATCGTCATACCGTCGGCCATCGGGTCGGTGAACGGTACGCCAATTTCTATGACGTCGGCCGCCGAGGCGACCGCAGTTAGGTGTTCCCTAAACTTCGAAGCGCTAGGAAAACCTGCAGTCATGAATGCCACGAGGGCGGGTTCGCCCGTATCACCTACACGACGAATGACGTCAGCCAGTTTCTTTGCAGGCGTCATGATCGGCTCTCCGCGAGAATTGTGCGCTGAAGCGTCGGCATGTCTTTATCGCCACGACCTGACATGCACACGACAAGTCGCTTACCGGGATTAAGCGCAGCCCAGCGCTTGGCCCCATGCAGGGCATGCGCCGTTTCAAGCGCGGGCAAGATTCCCTCTAGGCGTGAACACTCTTGAAGCGCGGCGAGCGCTTCGGAGTCTGTCGCCGACTCATATTTCACTCGCCCCGCAGCGAGCAGCAACGCATGCTCGGGACCGACACCGGGGTAATCGAGACCCGCAGAGATGGAGTCGGTCTCATGGATTTGCCCATTTTCATCTTGCAGTAACAGCGAGTAGCAGCCCTGCAGGACCCCGGGCCATCCGTAAGAGAGACTTGCCGCATTCTCTCCAAGCTTGACCCCGCGGCCTCCGGCTTCGACACCAATGATTTCGACCTGCTCATCCGGAACGAAAGCATGGAACATACCGATGGAATTAGAGCCACCCCCCACACAGGCGAATATGGCATCCGGTAATGCCCCGTGACGCTCGATGCACTGCGCTCGCGCTTCGCGACCGATGACAGCCTGCAATTCACGGACGAGATACGGATAAGGATGCGGCCCCACGGCGGAGCCTAAAAGATAGAAGGTGCTGCTCGGATCAGACACCCAATCACGCAAGGCCTCGTCGATAGCGGCTCGCAAAGTTTGATCGCCTCCTGTCACGGGGACGACTTCGGCGCCTAACAAACGCATACGTCCGACGTTCGGCGCTTGACGTTCCATGTCGATGGCGCCCATGTAGACCACACAAGGCAGACCCAACCTCGCACAGGCTGCGGCACTCGCGACACCGTGCTGACCGGCTCCCGTCTCGGCGACGATGCGCTTAGCACCGAGTCGCTTAGCGAGCAGAGCTTGGCCGACAGCGTTATTGATCTTATGTGCGCCCGTATGCGCGAGATCTTCACGCTTGAACCACACCTCAGCGCCCCACGCCGCGGACAATCGTGGCGCGTGCGACAACGCGGTGGGTCGTCCGACCCAATGACGGAGTTGATCCGTATATTCGCGCTGAAAGTCTTCGCGGTGCAGATGCTCCCGCATTCCGGCCTCGAGACGCTCGAGTGCAGGAATCAGCGTCTCCGGAACATAACGTCCACCGTACGGGCCGAAACGTCCTCGGGCATCCGGGAACTGGCCCGCAAGCTCCGCGTCGAGCAGCGCACGTTGCTCCGTTGCAGTAAAACGAACATGAGCATTCATTCAGATAACTCCCCGAAAGCAGCACGTGCCGCCTTCACGAATTCATGAATTTTTTGAGATGACTTGAGCCCGGGCGAGGATTCGACACCACTCGAGACGTCAACACCCCAAGGTCGAACCTGTCGAATGGCATCGCTGACGTTTTGTGCGTTGAGCCCACCCGCCAAAAGCAGTTGCGTACGGGCCGAGAGCGTTCGCGCGAGTCGCCAATTTGCCGTTCGCCCCGTGCCACTCTGAGCGCCTTCAAAAAGAAGACGATCAGGCAACCGGTCGGGGATGATTTCATTCTCGCGGAATACGGGCAGTGCTCGCTCCTGGGCACGCGGTGACAAGGACGAGAGATCACTCTGGTCGGTCTGCAGCAGATCAGGTGAAAACACTTCGAGAATTTCATCGACCATCGCGGCTGTGGGTTGCCGCGTCACTGCAATACACCACGCCTTACCTCGCGCTGGCTCGATCAGTCGTGCAGCGTCCGCCACGGATATTTGGCGTACCGATGGCGCAAATACGAAACCGATCGCATCCGCGCCCGCTTCAAGTGCAGCAGCGACCGATTCTTCATCTCGAAGCCCACAAACTTTCACGAACACGCTGCAGACCTCTTCGCAGACCGGCCCGCTGCGAGCATCTCGGCGGCCAGATCGCGCGGGTGGTCGCCGCTCATCAGCGCGCTACCGACCAGTGCAAGATCGTATCCCGCTGCAGCCAGTCGTCGCGCGTCGTCGGCCGTCGTAAGCCCACTTTCTGCAACCCGCGGCAACCAGTGTGGGAGTTTCGGTGCGAGCGCCTCGAGATGGCCGGGGACGACTTGTAACGACACCAGGTCGCGACAATTGACTCCGAGCAGTACTAGGCTGCCCGAAGTGGCCGTCGACTTAAGCCCGATTCGCGGCTCGATCAGTCGAACGGCGGTGTCGATATCGTACTCGTCGAAGGCCTCGAGCAAGATGAACAAGCCGTGTTCGAGTGCGGTATCGAAAAGACTCGCCAGGACATCCCTCGGCAGCATACGAAGAATGAGCAATACACCGCCCGCTCCTGCCGCACGCGCCTCGAGTACCTGATAGGAATCAACGAGAAAGTCTTTGCGCATCGTCGGCACGACGTGGGACCGAAGCGCCAAGGCTGCTTTTTCGAGGTGCTCCAAAGCACCATCGAAGCGGGACGGCTCGGTCAATACAGAGACCGCTGCTGCACCCGCTTCGGCGTACGACATGACACGCTGCTCGAGATTATCTCGATCGCCACGACGCAATTGACCGACAGCGGGCGAGCGTAGCTTCATCTCTGCGATCAGATCGAAGCCTTCCGAAGATCGATGCAAACGTTTGGCAGGGTCGAGATCACGAATACTCGCCAATAACTCGGACTGCGGTCGCCGAGCCCGAGCGGCATCCGCTCGCTCCCGGCTGCGCGCCGCCATCGTCGCGAGAAAATCCGGCTCGCTCATCGACTGAAGTCCTTGAGATCGTCCAACATCTTCGCAGCTCGGCCGTCATCGATGACGGCATTTGCGAGTGCAACCCCCTCTCGTGGGGAGCCTACCCTGCCCGTGCATTCGAGCGCGATTGCAGCGCCCATCACGAGCGCATCCCGATGCGCGCCGCGGTCTTCGCCTCGCAACACGCGATCGAGTGCTGCCGCATTGAAGCTGGCATCGCCGCCGGTCAGTGCGGCAACGTCGCAACGCGGGAGTCCATACGCTTCCGGCGTACGCTGAGACCGTTCCACACGACCGCCTGTCACATCGAACACGACGAACGGACCCAAAGGTGTCGGTTCATCCCAACCGTGCGCGCCATGTACGACCCAGGCCCGGACGAGTCCGGGCATGCCGCAGAGAGCTTGTGCCATCAATTCGGCAGTGGCTTCATTGAAGGCGCCGACGATCGCATACGGCGGTGCAGCCGGGTTCGTGAGCGGTCCGAGCACATTGAATATCGTGCGTATGCCCAAAGCTTGACGAACTGGCGCAATCGACTTCATCGCAGGGTGATAGTGCGGTGCAAAGAGGAATGTGAATCCAGTTTTCTGGAGACACTCTCCGGCACGTGTCTCGTCGAGCGGCAACGACAGCCCCAATTTCTCGAGCACATCGGCACTACCCGATCGACTCGAAATCGAGCGGTTACCGTGTTTGATGACGGGAATTCCGCACGCGGCGCTCAGCAAGGCTGAGCCGGTGGAAATATTGACGCTACCGGAGGCATCACCGCCGGTACCCACGATATCGATGGCGTGTGCTCGAATATGTTCTGCGATGTCGGGTCGCCGCGCGAGTTCTCGCATCGCTCTGGCAAACCCGCGAAGCTCCTCACCGGTCACACCCTTAGCCCGCAAACCCGCCAAGAGCGCACCCCCCAGCGCGGCGGGCGTCGACGGATCGGCGAGGGCCGTGAGAATCGCGCTGGCCTCGAGTTCGGATAAATCCTTTCGATCGAGCAAGCGCTCGAGCACAGGACGCAGACTCTCGGGTCCGCTCATCGTCGGCCTCCCTTCTGCGTCAAAAAATTACGCATGAGAAGAGGCCCTTCCGGAGTGAGAACGCTCTCGGGATGAAACTGCACGCCCTCGACCATTAGTTCTCGATGGCGAAGACCCATGATCTCGCCTTGATCGGTGCGCGCCGTGACCAGGAGTTCGGGCGGTAGCGATGATGGCTCAGCAATTAACGAGTGATAACGACCGACTTGGCACGGAGAAGTCATTCCGGAAAACAGCCCGAGACCATCGTGATCGACGAGCGAGATTTTGCCGTGCATCAACCGTCCGGCGCGAACCACTTTGCCGCCGAACACTTCCGTGATCGACTGATGACCTAGGCAGACGCCGAATAGGGGCACCAAGCCCGCAAAGGCACGGATGATGTCCATCGAAATGCCCGCGTCGTATGGCGTTCCAGGCCCAGGGGAGATGCAGACATGGCTCGGTTTCAGCGCCAAAGCCTGCTCGACCGTGATCTCGTCGTTACGACGAACATCGACGTGGGCACCTTCGACAAGAAATGCCTGCACCAGGTTGTAGGTGAAGGAATCGTAGTTATCGATCAGCAGCAGCCGGACGCTCACGACACCTCTCCTGCCATCTGTAAGGCTCGGGCGGCCGAAGCGCTTTTGGCGAGCACTTCTTCGTATTCGCTTTGAGGATGACTGTCGGCCACGATGCCGGCACCGGCCTGATAGGAATATTCATCGCCTCGAAATACGAGCGTTCGAATGGTGATGGCCTGATCCATTTCGCCTTGAGCACCAAAATATCCGACTGTCCCCCCATATAAACCGCGACGTACGGGCTCGAGCTCGTCGATGATTTCCATGGCACGAACCTTGGGCGCACCCACCAGCGTGCCAGCTGGAAACGCTGCAGCAAATAAATCGAACGCGTCGCGACCTTGAGCTAACTCGCCGTGGACACCGCTGACGATATGCATGACGTGGCTATATCGCTCGATGGAGCGATAAGGATTGACGTGCACGGATCCCGCGCGAGCCACTCGGCCTAAATCGTTACGTGCCAAATCGACGAGCATCACGTGTTCCGCGTTTTCTTTGGCGTCTGCCAATAACTCCTGTTCACGTCGACGATCTTCGAGATCATCGGCCGCGCGCGGCCGCGTACCCGCGATAGGACGTAGCTGTGCGTGACCACCCGACAGCTTCACGAGCGCTTCTGGAGAGGAACCCACGACTTTGATGTCGTCCAAAGCAAGGTAGTACATGTACGGCGAGGGGTTGATGAGCCGCAGAGCGCGATAGGCATCAAACGGATCAACCGAGTGCCTCCCCGAAAATCTGACCGACAGCACAAGCTGATACACGTCCCCGGCTGCAATGTATTCCTTGGTACGTGCTACCCCATCGAGGAAATGGTCTTGCGACATCGAGGCTTCGGCCAAAGAAAACCCGCTCGAGGTTTTCGGTTGTGGCACCGCACCTCGCAGTGCTGCGATAACTTCGCGGCGTAGCGACTGACGCTCTGACTCACTACCCGAGTGCAGTAACGCGATTCCCCGCGTCAGATGATCGAAGACGAGGAGCGAAGACGGCGCGACGTAATGCATGTCCGGCACGGCGGAAACGGCGGGCGGGCGAGCCCGCAAACGCTCGAACCAACGCACGACGTCATACGAGGAGTAACCGACGAGGCCGCCGGCGAGAGGAAAGCCTGGACCGGCTCCGGGCGCGGTCGGTCGAGGCGCTTTGGCGAGCGCCGTGCGTAAGGCGTTCAGCAGCTGCGCTTGATCGGCCGGCAGGGGCCGAAATTCGGAACCCAGCCACTGACCTCGTCCATCGAGTCGAAACTGAAATGCGGCGTCGCCGAATCCGATGAACGAATAGCGTCCGAGGCGCTCGCCACCCTCCACGCTCTCGAGCAGGAAGGTGGGCCTGAACGCATGAAGCTTCAGGAAAGCAGAGACCGGTGTATCGAGATCACCGGAGATATCGAATGGCGGTTTCATAAACGAAAAAACCCATCCCGGAGGGTATCCGGAGATGGGTTTGCTGGCTTGAACCTCTTGCTAGTGTGATCGAACAGCGGCGCCGGCGCCCTCTCCTTTAGGAGAGTCGCCACCAACCCAAACGGCGGACATCGCAACGGACGCCGGAGTCGACTTTGGTACGCAGGCTGTTCATGACGTACAGGAGTATCCCCGTGGGCGGTATTTGCGTCAACGGGCGATCAAAATCAGTCCATTTACCGCAAGACCGATGATCAGCAATCCGATCGAAACCATCGCAGCGCGCGGTGGAACGTGCTTGGCGACCCATGCCCCGACAGGCGCGGCGATAACGCCCCCGCCCAGCAAGGCGATGACGAGATCGAATCGGTCCCAGTCGAAAGTGAACAGAAAGGTGATGGAAATCGTGAGCGTGACGAAGAACTCGGCTGCGTTGGTCGTACCGATGGCATAACGCGGCGGGACCCCGCGAGCGATGAGTGTCGGCGTAGTCACCGTCCCCCAACCTCCGCCACCGACGGCATCGAGAAATCCGGCGACCCCGCCGAGTGCGTGGCTCGGGGCGCGTGCGAGGCCCGGCTCACTTCGTAACCAGGCGCGTCGCAATAACAGAATGCCGGTCAACAGGAGATAGACCCAAACGAATGGCTTCAATAAGTTGCCGTCGAGATTACCGAGCAACCACGCGCCGACGGCACCACCGACCATGCCCGGCAACACTAGCTTGAAGAAAATCTTTCGATCGAGATTTTTGAACCATGCATGCGAGACACCAGAGGCCCCCGTGGTGAAGACCTCGGCTGCATGGACGGTAGCGCTCACGAAGGCTGGCGGATGTCCCATGGTCGTCAGGAAGGCACTCGCCGAAATGCCGTACGCCATCCCGAGCGCCCCATCGATGAGCTGCGCCGCAAAGCCGACGAAAACGAGAGGCCAGAATTCGGGGGACAGGCCGTCCATGAGCCTATCGTACATAATGTGCGTATGAAATTTTCCCTCTCGTACCGCTTTGTGCTGCCTTTGGTCGCTCTCATGACGCTCAATGCTTGCTCACGTGATACCACCCCCGAAATCGAAGGCCTGCGCGTCGGTCCTTGGCGCGCCGTATTACAGGTGCCTGGTGGCGATCTGCCCTTCGGGATGTCGATCGCTGCAAAAGACGGGAAGCCGATCGTCACGCTGGTCAACGGACCCAATCGCGTCGACGTGACCGAAATCACCATCGCGAACTACGAAGTCACGATGCTGATGCCCGGTTTCGAAAACAAAATCGTGGCGAAAATCGACGATGGTGCGCTGCGTGGCACACTCACCATGGTCAAGGCCGGGGGCAAACTCCAACTCATCCCCTTTGTTGCCACGCACGGTCAGACGTGGCGCTTTTCTGAACCGGCCACAACACCAGGCGCAGACGCCAACTCTGGAGCACAGGTTGGCGGGCGCTGGGCGTTCACGTTCGGTGAAGGCGACAAAGCATCGCCAGCGGTTGGCGAGTTCGTGCAACAAGGCACGATCGTCACCGGAACCGTCATGACACCGACCGGCGATCATCGGTTTCTCGACGGCGAATTCATTGATGGCGAACTCAGACTCTCAAAGTTCGATGGCGGTCATGTCTTTCTTTATCGAGGAACGCTGCAAGACGATGGCTCTTTGCGCGGTAAGTTTTGGTCTGGAACGGCTTTCGAAGATCGCTTCGTTGCTCGGCGGGATGACAATGCTTCGCTGGGTGACGCCGAGAACGCGACCAAACTCGTTGGCAAAGCTGATCGCCTAGACTTCCGTTTCCCAGATCTCGCGGGTCACGATATTTCGATCAATGATCCATTCTTCTACGGGAAGGTCGTCATCGTGACGCTTGCCGGCAGCTGGTGCCCGAACTGCCACGACGAAGCGGCTTTCCTCGCGGAGTTGCACCGCAAACGACGTGCCGAGGGGTTAGAGGTGATCTCCCTGATGTTCGAGCAATTCGGCGACTTCAAACGCGCCGCGGAAGCCACCGATCGGTTCCGTCGCCGCTACGGCATCGAATATACGACGCTGATCGCCGGAACCTCGGACAAAGACGATGCCGCCTCTAAGCTGCCGCAGCTCAACGGCGTCTTCGCTTTCCCGACCACGATCTTCGTCGATCGACAAGGCAAAGTGCGCAAGATTCATACGGGCTTTTCTGGGCCGGCGACGGGTCAGCACTACGACAAGCTGGTCGTCGAGTTCACCAAGACGCTCGATGCGCTCTTGGCGGAAACGCCGCCTCCACCCTTACCCTTGCCCAAAATCTGACGGAGTCCTGACATGCCCTCCTTCGATGCCGTCTCGGAAATCGATGCCCACGAACTCACCAATGCCGTCGATCAGGCCAACCGTGAGCTATCGCAGCGGTTCGACTTTAAGGGAACGGCCTGTAAGTTCGTGCTGCGCGAGAAAGACTTCACCGTCGAGGTGCGTGGCGAAGTCGAGTTTCACCTGAAGCAGATGCTAGATATCTTGAAGCTCAAACTCACCAAACGCGGCATCGATATCGGCTGCCTCGACGTCAAAGATCCACAGACCAACCTTGCCGAGGCTCGACAAGACGTCGTGTTACGTCATGGCATCGATCAGGACTGCGGCAAAAAGATCGTCAAACTGATCAAAGATTCGAAACTCAAAGTACAAGCCGGCATTCACGGCGATAAAGTTCGGATCACCGGAAAGCAGCGAGACGACTTACAAGCGGCTATTGCCCTGCTTCGCAAAGAGAAGTTCGATCGCCCGCTGTCTTTCGACAACTTTCGCGACTAGCGATCACTCGCGCGTCGCACGTGCATCGACCTGTCGCGACCAATAAAAGTAGAACGGCACGCCGAGCGCGATGACTCCGACGCCGAGCAGCGCCTGCTTTGGTGTGGCGTATAACGCACTCGCGAGTAGCCCCACCGAAACCAATACGAAAATCACCGGCGTAAACGGATAGCCCCACGCGCGGAAAGGTCGCGGTAGATCGGGCTCACGCACTCTGAAAATGATGACTGCCGCCGCGCTCAGCGCATAAAAGAGGCAAGAGGCGAACACGACCGAATCGGTCAGGGTGTCGAAGGTTCCCGATATCGCAAGCACGCTCGCCCACCCTGCTTGCGCGAGTACCGCATTCACCGGCACCCGTGTACGCGACGATAGCTTGGCGAGTGGTTTGAAGAACATGCCGTCTGCCGCCATCGCATAGGGCACACGCGAATTGGCGAGCACAGAGGAATGCAGCGAGCCCAGTGACGACAGCATCAGCGCAGCCGCCATGAACGTTACGGCAAAAGGCCCTGCGAACGAGGCAAGCACCTCGGTCGCAACCGAAGAGGTCGCCGAAACGCTGGCAACGTCAGAGGGCGCGAGCACGTAGAAGTAGGCTGCATTGACGCCGACATACAGAACGATCACGAGCAGCGTGCCCCAGATGAACATCCGAGGCAGGTTACGTTGCGGGTCTTTCACTTCGCCACAAAGCGGTGCGACGTTATTCCAACCGTCATACGCCCAGAGCGCCCCGAGCATCGCAGCGCCGATGCCCGCGATTCCGCCCATCGCACTCACCTCGACGCCCTCGCAAGTACCGCCCGATGCCGAGGCCGCGAAATTTCCGAAGTCGCCGCTACCAAAGGCAAAGGCCCCGACACCCACGCCGATGACAGTCAATACTTTGAGTACGGTGAGCAGCGTTGCCGCACCGCCGGTAGCAGTCACGGAGGCGCAATTGAAGAACGTGACGATCCATAAGGCGCCGAGAGCGAAAATCGTGATCCCCGGTACTTCGATGCCGTCACCGAGAGGCAGCGTGAGCCAAGTCGAGTCGAGCGCGCCACCGAGTGCTGTATTCAAAAATATCGCAAACCCGACGGCGAGCGCGGCCTGAGAGCCCGTCTTCATGATGGCGAAAACGGTCCAGCCATAAAGAAAACTCGTTAAGCGACCATAGGCCTTACGCAGGAAGACATAGTCGCCCCCCGCAGCAGGCATCATCGACGCGAGCTCGGCGTAACAAAATGCGCCTAGCAAAGAGAGCAGACCTGCGGCGGCCCACACCGCCATGACGATCAACGGGTCATCCACGTTGCAGGTCATGACGCGGGTCTTGAGAAAAACTCCGGTGCCGATGACGTTCGCCACGTTAATGGCGATACCTGCCGATAGCCCGAGACCTCGGTTAAGTTGGGTCATCGAGGCACTCGATCGAGCTGCTGGCACAGCCCCGGTACCGAGTCGATTGCACTCGGTCCCATGCGAGTGAGACGAACATCCGAATAAGTGAGCACTTGTTTGTTGGCAACCGCCTTGATCGATGGAAACCGCGCCCAACGCTCACGCCAGTCGCGAGCAGTGATGGGTGGTGCAGTCATCAAAATGACGTCCGGGTTTCGCTTCTTGATGTCTTCGAACTCGACGATGGGTGACGGGTAGTCGATATCGTCATAAAGATTTCGCGCGCCGCAGTGACGCAGGGCATCGGACACCACATTACGACTACCCACCGTGTAGAGCGGCACATCCCAGATCATGAAAAAAACGTCGAGAGAACGACGGCCGGCCAATGATTTTTTAGGTAGTGCAGCGATTTTCTTTTCCATCGAACGTGCCGCCTGCTCGGCAACCGTAGACGTCCCCGCAAGAACACCGAGACGTCTAACAGACTGTGGAATGTCATCTAGCGTGCGAACACTCACGTAGTACACGTTCAACTTAAGTTTGTTGACGAGACTATCGATCACGAGTTCGTTGGTGAGGTCTTTCCAAACGACGACCGCATCGGGTTTGAGTGCGATGAGCCGGTCGAACACCAGAGCATTGGCATCACCGATGCGCTCGATCTTTTTGGCGGCTTCTGGCGCATCAGCGCCTGTCACGGTGGCGAGCACTCGATCTCCCGCACCGGCAGCAAACAACATTTCGGTCGCTCCCGGTGCAAGGCTTACGATCCGACGTGCGGGCGTCGTGAGACGGAGCGTCGCTCCGGTGTCATCGCGAATCGTGATCGTCTGTGCCGTCGCTGTCGGCACCAACGCGACCAACGACATCTTGACGATCAAGAGCACCGCCAAGATCGGCGATCGGCCGATCATTTGGAGCAACTGCGACAAGCGGAGCAGCCGGGCGGGGATTCGAGTCGATGGCGAAGTCGATCGAGGCGACCGCGTAAGGGTGGCAACGTACGATGAGCCGCTCTGATGAATCGCAAGCGCCAACTCAGACCTGACACGGTCCAAAACACGTAGACCGAAGATCCGATCACGAGGAGTGCAACGATCAGCTGCTGCCAGACGTCGTGGTGCATCGTCATCATCCGACCGAGAACCACAGGGCGAGTCGGTAGGTCGCGAAGGCGGCGAGGTAGGCGAGTCCAAAGAGATACACCGTCATGATGAGAGGATAGCGCCAACTGTTCGTCTCGCGCTTCACAACGGCAAGCGTGGCCAGGCACTGCGGTGCGAAAACGTACCATGCGAGCAACGCGAGGCCGGTCGCGAGGCTCCACTGGCTCGCGATAACGGAAGATAGGGCCGTGGAAACCGCTGTTTCATCGCCAGAGAGCGCATAGACCGTCCCTAACGCACCCACGGCCACCTCACGCGCGGCGAGGCCCGGAATCAAGGCGACGGAAATTTGCCAATTGAACCCGATCGGTGCGAGCACCACGGCGAGCGCACGGCCCAGTTGTCCTGCAAAACTGTATTCGATCGGCGCGCCGGTCGCGCCGACGGGCGGCGCCGGATAGGTCGAGAGAAACCACAGCACTACCATGAGCGCGAGGATGATTCCGCCCGCTCGACCGAGGAAGAGGCGTGCACGCTCCCACAAGCCGTAGGCGAGATTTCCGAGACGTGGCCATTGGTAGTCTGGAAGTTCGAGCATCAACAGATGCGTATCGTTTCCACCGCGGAATTTTTTGAGCGTCCAGGCGACGAGGAGTGCGCCCGCGACGCCAGCAAAGTAAAGAGCGAACAGCACCAGACCCTGAAGATTGAAGCCGCCAAGATCTCGATCGGGAATGAATGCCGCAATCAGCAAGGCGTAGACCGGCAGTCGGGCGGAGCAAGTCATGAGGGGCGCAACCATGATGGTCGCTAGGCGATCGCGCACACTCGGAATCGTTCGTGTCGCCATGATCCCGGGAATTGCACAAGCAAAGGACGACAGCAGCGGGATGAACGCGCGCCCGGATAGTCCGACCGAACCCATCACTCGATCGAGAAGATACGCGGCACGCGGCAGGTAACCGCTGTCCTCGAGCGCGAGGATGAAGGCGAACAAGATGATGATCTGCGGCAAGAAGACGATGACACTACCAACCCCGGCGATGATGCCGTCGGCGAGCAGACTCCGTAGGGGTCCGTCGGGCATGCTGCCCCTCACCCACTCTCCTAGCGCTGCAACACCCGCATCGATCAGATCCATGGGCAGCGATGCCCAGCTGAACACGGCTTGAAAGACAAAGAAAAGTAGGACGCCCAACACGAGCAAGCCGAAGAACGGATGCAGCAGGAATCGGTCGACGGATGTCATGAAATCGCTGCGTGCAGGCTCGCGATAACCGCAAGCCGCGAGGATGCGCGTTGCCTCGATGTGGGTCTGCTGCACGTCTTCCGCTGACGGCTCACGCCACTCGGAGTTCGGGGTGAGAGTAGTCGTCTCGGATGACAGTTCGTCGAGATAACGAATCAGCGCATCCGCTCCACCACGTGCAACCGCTATCGTTTCAACGACTGGCGCACCGAGCTCTTTCGAGAGTCTCTCGCGATCGATGGAGTAGCCTCGCTTACGCGCGAGATCGGTCATGTTGAGTGCGACGATCATCGGCAGCCCGAGTCGCTTAACCTCAAGCGCGAGCCGCAACGACAGGGGAAGGTGCGTGGCATCGGCCACCAACACGATCGTGTCGGGTCTGGGTTCCGACGCAAGCCGCCCGAGTGCGACGTCGCGAGTGATCGCCTCATCGAGCGTAGTCGGCGTCAGGCTGTACGTTCCCGGAAGATCTAAGAGGCGATAACGACGCCCGGATGCAGAGCGGTGGTACCCCTCCTTTCGCTCGACCGTCACGCCCGGGTAGTTCGCAACTTTTTGCCGGCTACCGGTTACCCGATTGAAGAGTGCGGTCTTACCGCAGTTGGGTAAGCCAATTAGCGCGATTCGTGACTCTGCGGCGCTCATCGGATTTTCACCCGCTCCGCTTCCTGTCGACGCAAGGCAAAGGTGGCGCCACCAACCCGGATGGCAACAGGATCATCGGCAGGCCACATGGACGCCACCAGCTCGACCTTCGCGCCAGGATAAAACCCGATCTCGAGCAGGCGCCGAGCCAGCAGGTCGTCTGCATCGACCCGCTCGACCACAGCCGACTCCCCGGCCTTGAGGCCGGAAAGCGTCCGCGGAGTTTGGCCGACATCGCCCATAACCAAAGTATCCGACAGCCCACCCCGCGTATGCAATTGCGGATCATTCTCATTTGTCCGATCGGTTTAAGGTACCCTTCTCATCACCATGGACGGCAGCGGCGACGGTCAGAACAGGCAGGTCAACGTATTCGGCGAGCCTCTCGCCGACTGCAGCCAGTCACCCAAAACCGGCTGGTTCCGCAGCGGCTGCTGCGAGACCGACGCCTCAGACGTCGGTTCGCACACCGTCTGCGCCCTGATGACCGCAGAGTTCCTGGAGTTCTCCCGGTCTCGGGGCAATGACCTGTCGACGCCGAGGCCGGAATTCGGTTTCCCCGGACTCAAGCCGGGCGATCGCTGGTGTCTCTGCGCAGCCCGTTGGCAGGAAGCGTTCGAGGCCGGTTGCGCGCCCAAAGTCAGCCTGAAGGCGACCCATCGTCGCGCCCTACAGGTCGTGACGCTCGCCGATCTCAAGATCCACGCGATCGATCTTGTCTGAGTCCTCCGTCATCGGCGCTGCGGCGACTTCGCCGCGAGAAGCGTTTCGCCACGGCGTGCGTGATTTATTGCCGGCGGCGCCCGGCGTCTTTGCGTGGGGCCTCGTCACCGGCGTCGCGATGGTGAAATCCGGGCTCGGCGTGCCCGAGTCCATCGTCATGAGCTTGGTGGCGTATGCGGGAAGCGCTCAGCTCGCCGCTCTGCCGCTCATGGCAACGTTCGCGCCGATCTGGCTCATCGTCGTGACCGCGGTCATCGTCAATCTTCGGTTCGTCGTCTACAGCGTGATGACTCGACAGCATTTCGCAGGTTTGTCGATGAATCGGCGACTCTGGTTGGGGTACCTGGTCGGCGACATTATGTTTGCCCGGTTTTCAGCGCTTCTCGAGCGACAGCCCGATTATCCGCATCGCATCGCGTATTACTTCGGTGGCGCGAGCTGCAATTGGATGTGGTGGCAGGTCTCCTCGATCATCGGAATCCTCGCGGCGACGCGTATTCCCGTCTCTTGGGGGCTCGAGCTCGCGGGCACGTTGACGCTCATTGCTTTGCTCGTCCCGCTGTGTCGCCAATGGCCGGTACTCGCCGGGGCATCGGTCGCTGCGGCGACCTCGGTCCTGGCACACGGGCTGCCCCTTCGTCTTGGCCTAGCGCTCGGTATCGCGCTCGGCGTCGCTACAGCCGTCGTCGTGGAACGAGGACGGGAGGAAGCGTGATCGACTCCTATGTCCGTTGGGCCATTCTCGGCATCACTTTGGCCACGTTCATCACCCGGTCCGGGCCCCATTTGCTCGGGGCACGACTTCGGATTCCTCCGGCCTTCGACGCCGCGCTGCGATTCGCCCCCGCCTGCGCGCTCGCTGCGATCATCGCGCCAGACCTGGTTTTCACGGGAGACACCCTAAATTTGACGCTGGAGAACCCCCGATGGGTGGCTGGCGTCGCAGCTGCCGTCATATTCGCGACAAGTCGCAGCATGATCGCGACAATTGTCGGCGGAATGGCGTTTTTTTGGCTGCTTAAGGCTTGGTTTGTAGGGTGACAGACGTCTAATAGAAAAACACGTGTCCACTAATTGACACGATGTCAATAAGTTCGGCAATGTACTCGCCATGAGTTACCTCGCCGAACGCCGCCTAGAAGAGAAGGAACGTCGACGCCTCGAGATTCTCGATGCGGCAGAAGCCGTGGCGAGCGTCGTCGGCATCGAGTCGATGACTATGGAGCAGGTCGCCCGTAAGGCTCGGCTGTCACGTGCGCTCGTGTACGTCTATTTTCGCGATAAGGCCGATCTGCTGATCGCGGTATCGATTCGTGCGCTCGAGCAGCTGAACGATCGGTTCGAGGTCGTGCTGGGGCAACCGCTGAAAGGCCTCAAACAAGTCGAAGCCTGCGGACGTGCCTACGTCGATTTCGCCCGAGAGTTTCCGGTGCGCTTCGAGGTCCTGGCGCATTTCGAGGCGCATTCGCCGACCGGTGATCTTGATCCCGCCTACGAAGAATTTTTGAAATTCGGCGAGCGTCCGCACGCCTCGCTGACCCGCGCGATCGAGAACGGACTTCAAGATGGCTCGATCCGTAACGATCTCGGCAACCCCGCGCTACTCAGCTTCACGCTGTGGGGCCTCATGCACGGCATCATCCAACTGACCATGCACAAGATCGGCGGGCTGCATCGAGCAGGAGTATCCGCAGAATCTTTGATCGAGCACGGCTTTCGACTGGCGCTCGATGCGATGTCCCTCGGTCAATCCGCTCGAGCCTGAAGCCATGACTAAGCGCACTTACACCGCTCGATTCGGTGTTGCGGCCTTCGCTCTCGCTCTGGCGGGCGTCACTGCCGCGCAAGGCGGCCCGACGCGGGAAGCGGGTGCACTCACGGAATCGACGAGCGCTCGTGCCGTACCCCTCGTCATCGAGGAATACGTCCGAGAAGGCATTGCCTCTAATCTCGCGTTGCAATCGGCAACGCTCGAGGTAGCGCGCAGCCAAGCGGCCCTCGACGCTGCGCGCGGGAAATTCTTTCCTGAGGCTACGATCGGTACGCGCTATACCCGTGCAGAAGGGGGTCGTGAAATCACCCTGCCCATCGGATCAGCGCTGAATCCGGTTTACCTGACGCTCAATGAATTACTGATCGCAGACGGAAAGTCGCCGCGATTCGGCACGATCGAAGATCCTCGCTTCATGTTGCAGCGGGAGCAAGAGCAAGACACTCGACTCAGCATTCGACAACCGCTTTACGTTCCTGCGATTCCTGCTGCAGTTCGCGCTCGCCGTTCGTTGCTTGAAGCCAGCGAGTTTGCGCGTCTCGCGCTCATCGGCAGACTGCGTCGAGATATCACCGTAGGTTATCTCGACTGGCTGCGCGCGAGCCGCGGTGCCAGCCTGATCGAAGCGAGTCGCGGTTTGCTCGCCGAAAATCTTCGTATCAACGAATCGCTCTTTCGTAACGGAAAGATCACTCAAGATCAGGTGTTGCGGGCGCAGGCTGAATTGTTGGCGGTTGAGCAACAACTCACCGAGGCACGTAATCTTCGCGATCAGGCGGCGAGTTACGTCAATTTTTTGTTGAATCGATCGCTCAGCTCGACACTCGAGCCGGCGGATACCGCGGGAGAGATCTCGAGAACGGTCGCCGACCTATCGGCACTGCGCGAAGCGGCCGTGGCGCGGCGACCAGAATTTGCTCAGCTTGATCGGGTCGCTCGCGCGGCCAGTGCGCAAGTCGATGCCGCACGGGCAGCACGAAAACCCTCGATTGCGCTCGCGATCGATGGCGGCTCTCAGGGCGAAGAGTACGAATTTGGTCGAGGCCGAAATTTTGCGACGGTATCGGTGCTGCTCAACTGGACGCTCTTCGATGGCGGCAGTCGGCGCGCCGAGGTCCGTCAGGCTCGCGTAGCTCAACGCCAGGCAGAACTTCAGCGAGAACAGGCCAGTCAGCAGATTCAGCTGGAAGTCCAGCAAGCCTTAGATCGATTGCAAGCGAGCGTAGCCTCGCTCAGAACGGCAGAGGCGCGTGCGGACGCCGCGCGTGCCGCGTTTCGGATTGCAGGCCGAAAACGCGACGAAGGCGTGATCAGCCAAGTCGAGTTTCTCGACTCGCGCACCACGCTGACCGCTGCAGAGCTCAACTTGAACGCCGTGCGCTTCGAATTACTCGCGCGCCAGGCAGAACTCGATTACGCCACTGGAGCGACCCTACCGTGATGCGATACGACATGAAAAATCCGCTCCCTGTTTTACTCATGACTTCGTTATTGATGTTCGGTTGCAGCGATGCGTCCGATAAGGAAGCCGTCGTCGAAACTCCCGTACGCGCGGCAGAAGCCACGGCGGGACCCGCCGTAGCGCCTATCGAAGCGAATGGTCTGATCGGTGCACGCGACGAAATGAGATTGTCATTCAAGACGGGCGGAATCGTGCGTCGTATCGTCGTTCAGGAAGGTGAGACGGTGCGCAAAGGCGCGCTGCTGGCAGAAGTCGAGCTGACGGAAATTCAGGCGCAAGCCGAGCAAGCCTTGCAGATAGCACAGAAGGCAGAACGCGATCTTGAGCGTGGCGAGCGCCTGTACGCCGACCAAGTCATCAGTCTCGAGGCTCTGCAAAATCTACGAACGCAGGCTGCCGTAGCCCGCGCCGGGCGCGATGCGGCGCGTTTCAACCTCGGCTATTCACGGATCACGGCACCGCGCGATGGCGTGGTGTTGCGAAAGCTGGTTGAGGAGCGCGAGCTTGTACCCCCTGGGCAACCGGTGGTCATCCTCGGTAGCGCCGACCGTGGGCACGTGCTGAGGTTTGCGCTGTCAGATCGCAATATCGTGCGAATCAAGCCAGGTGATTCGGCACGTGTGCGTCTCGATGCGTACCCGGGCATTGAGCTCAAAGGTGCCGTGAGCGAAGTTTCCTCGGCTGCAGATCCGCGAACCGGTCTCTTCCCAGCTCAGGTGCGACTCGATTCCGTCGCCAATATCCGTTTGGCGAGTGGGCTCGTAGGAAATGTCACGATCGAACCCGCTCAGTCCGGATCGGTGCGCTTCACCTATGTGCCGGTGAGTGCCATCGTCGAAGGAGAAGGTCGAACGGCCAGCGTCTTCGTCATCGACGGTACGACGGCCCGAAAGCGCTTGGTACGAGTGGGCTTCATCAAAGATGAGCAAGTGGCCCTGGCAGAGGGACTGAACCCCGGCGAGCGAGTGGTGACGGAAGGTTCACTTTATCTCGTGGATGGCGAACGAATTCGTGTCGTCGACGGATCGACGGGTGCGGCGACTGCTGCCGCGATGATTCGCTGACCTCGCATGGCCACTCCGATTCTCGAATTTCCGATCAAACGCTACCAGTTCACGCTGGTGGTTTTTTTCTGTTTGGTCGTACTCGGCTTCTACAGCTTCCTCTCTGTTCCTCGGGAGGAGGATCCGTCGTTCAAGATTTCGGGCTTCGAGATCTCGACGATCATGCCGGGCGGCGATCCGAAAGATCTCGAACGTTTAGTCGCCAAGCCGCTGGAGGATCGACTCGCAGAGCTCGACGACGTCAAGCAATTGGAGAGCATCGTCGCCGATGGCGTCGCGTTCACGATCATCGAGTTTCAAGCGTTTACCGATCCCGATCGAAAGTACGAGGAGATCGTCAGAGAACTCAACGCCTTGAGGCCAGGGTTTCCTGCGGAAGTACGCGAAATCCGAATCAGAAAGTTCAGCCCCGGGCTCGTCAACATCGTTCAGTACGCGTTGGTGTCGGACGATGCGCCCTATCGAGAGTTGCAGACCCACGCGCGTACCCTGAAAGACGCCCTCAAAGGTGTTCCGGGCGTACGTTCGTCCGAAAGTTGGGCCTATCCGCCGCGCGAACTGCGCATCGAAATCGATACGCGGCGGCTCGCTGATCTTCGTATTACGCCCACGCGAATCATTCAGGCTATCGAGAGCGAGAACGCGAATATTCCTGCCGGCGTGGTGGACATCGGTCCTCGCAGCTTTTCGGTGAAAGCGACCGGCTCCTATCAGGACCTTGAGCAAGTTCGCGAAACCGTCGTGAATGCGGCCGATGGTCGTACCGTACGTCTGCGCGATATCGCCGAGATCCGTTGGGACGAAGGCCAATGGGGGCACATCGGCCGATACAACAATCGTCGAGCTGTGTTCGTCACCGCGAACATGAAAGAAGGCCAAAATATTCTCGAGGTACGAAAGGCCATCGATCAGGTGGTCGATCGGTATCAGGCGGGTCTGCCGAAGCGTGTGACGCTCGAACTCGGCTTCGATCAGTCGAAGAATGTCGAAAAGCGCCTCAACCGTCTCTACACCGACTTCATGATCGCGATCGGTTTGGTGCTGATCACGCTGTTACCGCTCGGTCTTCGCGCGGCCAGCATCGTCATGATCTCGATTCCACTATCGCTCGCTTTTGGTCTGACCGTTCTCTATTTTTTGGGTTACTCGCTCAATCAGCTCTCGATCGCAGGATTCGTCGTTGCACTCGGTCTTTTGGTCGACGACTCGATCGTCGCCGTCGAAAACATCTCTCGTCATTTACGGATGGGCTATGACCGCGTCAAAGCGGCGGTCGCCGGGACTCGGCAGATTTTCGTCGCGATCCTTGGTTGTACGGCAACGCTGATCTTCGCTTTCCTGCCGCTCATGGCACTCCCCGGTAATTCCGGTAAATTCATTCGTGTGCTACCGACCACGGTTGTCGCCACGATCGTCGGCTCGCTGTTGATCGCTCTATTCATCATTCCGTTTCTTGCCAGTCGCATGTTGCCGGCCGAAGAGGTCGGACATTCGAGTCGCTTGCTCCAACGAATCATGGATGGCATTCATCGTTATTACCGTCCAGCGCTGCACTACTGCTTGGCGCGGCCCAAAGCGACCGTCGTCGCCGCGATTGGTGGCTCCTTGCTGCTTTCTGCACTACTCGTGCCAGTGCTCGGCTCTAGTCTCTTCCCAAAGGCGGATACGCCCATATTTTTGGTCCAGGTCGAAACGCCTACGGGAACCAGTTTTTCGGCGACCGATAAAGCCGC
>Ga0208783_10000489_pt1 | contig 24441 bp, 25 predicted proteins | sample DEB19_08_DNA_2_FD_184529 | JGI IMG/M metagenome (GOLD analysis project Ga0208783, IMG submission 184529) | Aqueous microbial communities from the Delaware River and Bay under freshwater to marine salinity gradient to study organic matter... | ecosystem: Environmental > Aquatic > Marine >...
GACGTAGACGAGGTTGCGGATCCTCTCGACGCCGGCGCGCTTGAAGCGGAACGGGAGCACCACGCGCGACCACTCCCGGCGGCCGCGGGTCGGTCGGTCGGGGAGGCCCGCGGCCCAGTCGGGGCCGAGGCCATCGGTAAGCGCAGTCTCCAGGGTGCGGCCGGTGCCGGTGGCGCCGCGCACGCTGCGAGCGAGGCCGACCCACGAAACCAGCGTCACCGCCAGGGCGACCCAGCCGTACCAGGTCTCGAGGGCGTTCCGGCTGATGGCGATGCCGGCGAGGATGGCCTGGAGCACGAGGTGGATCGGGGCGAGCTCCGTGGTCCACCATGCCGCGAAGAAGGCGGGGGCCATGAGCCAGGCCGGGCGCACGGGCGGCCGGAGGGAGACGAGCGTCCAGAGGGCGCCCCATACCGCGATCACGACAATTCCCCATGACTGCATCGATGGGAATTCTCGCGCCCCCGGCCCGTACGATGCTTCTCGAGCGGGAGGAGGAGCCGTGCAGTACCTGACCGGCCTCGACGCCGCATTCCTGGCTCTGGAGAGCCCGACCGCCCCGATGCAGGTCATGGGCATCGCCATCCTCGACCCGGCGACCGTTCCCGGTCCTGACGGGCGCCCCTTCTACGAGCGGGTTCGTGAACTCATGGCGGCTCGACTCCACCTCGTCCCACCCCTGCGCCGCCGGGTGGTCGAGGTTCCCTTCGGTCTCTACGTGCCCGCGTGGGTCGATGATCCCGACTTCGATCTCGACTACCACCTCCGCCGGGCCGCGCTGCCCGCCCCCGGGGGTGAGGCCGAACTCGATGCGTTCATCGCCGAGGTGGCGAGCCGTCCCCTCGACCGGAGCCGGCCGCTGTGGGAGGCCTACGTCGTCGAGGGACTCGAAGGCGGTCGGCAGGCGTTCGTGGCGAAACTCCACCACTCGATGATCGACGGTCTCGCCGGGGTGGCGATTCTGGCCGCGCTGTTCGACATGGACCCCGACACCCCGTTCCGTCCCGAAACCCGGGCCGACGCGTGGGTGCCCGAGCGCGTGCCGGGAGACGCGGAGATGCTCGGCCGGGCGATCGTGTCGATCGCCGAGAACCCGGCCCGCGTCATGCGGGCCCTCGTCACGTCGGTGTCGGGCGTGATCCGCGCCGTGCGGCGGGCCCGTGACGAGGCGCTCGACGTCGCCCTACCCCTCACGGCGCCGCGGCTCGTGATGAACCGTTCGATCAGCGCCCGGCGCACGGTGGCCTTCTCCTCGCTCTCGCTGGCCGACGTGAAGGCCGTCAAGCAGGCGCACGGGGTGACCGTCAACGACGTCGTCCTCGCAACCCTGGCCGGTGCGCTGCGGCGTTACCTGGCGTTCCGCGAGGAGTTGCCCGGCCGGTCGCTCGTAGCCGCGATTCCAACCTCCGTCCGCACCGGCGATCACGACGCGTTCGGCAACCAGGTGTCGTCGATGTTCGCCTCGCTGCCGGTCGAACTCGATGATCCGGCCGAACGGCTGCACGCCGTCGCCCGATCGATGTCGGGGGCCAAGGGCGTGCACGAGGAGGTCGGCCCGTTCACCCTCCAGGAGTGGGCGGCCACGGCGGCTCCCGTCGTGTTCTCACGGGCCATGCGCGCCTACACCCGACTGCGGATCGGCGAGCGCATTCGGCCCCTGATCAACCTGGTGGCATCGAATGTGCCGGGTCCGCCTTGGCCGCTCTACTTCGCGGGAGCCCGGCTGGAGGAACTCCATCCGCTCGGTCCGGTGTTCGACGACTGCGGCCTCAACGTGACCGTGATCTCGTACCTCGACCGCGTCGACTTCGGGTTCATCGCGTGTCGGGAACTCGTTCCCGACGTCGATGCCCTGGCCCGGTTCGTGCCGGCGGCGTTCGCCGAGATTCGCGACGCGGCTCCCGTGGCCTGAGCCGTCGACTCAGTCGAGATCGTCGAGCAGCCAGGTCTCGCGGGCGGCGCGGTCGTCGCGCCGGATGAACCATTCCGCGCCGAACGCCGCCGCGAACGCCTCGTCGGGCATGGCCAGGAAGAACGACTCGGGCGTGAGTTGGCTGGCGTGCGCCGCCATCGCGGCCCGTTTGGTAGTCGTGTAGGCCCGGACGTCGACCGTCGTCGTGATGTCGGTCTCGGGGGAGCCGAAGTCGTCCATTCCGGCCGGGTCGGGGGCCTCGACCCCGTCGGGCAGGTCGCCGGCGAAGGCGGCCATCATTCTCTGAAGGTGGTCGCGGTTCATCGTGACTTCGTAGACCCGAGGGGTGCCGGCGGTTGCCGCGGCGGCGATCCCTACGTGGTGCACCTGGATGTGATCGGGGTGGCCGTAGCCGCCGTGATCGTCGTAGACGACCAAGACCTCGGCCGCCTCCTCGGCGAGGATCCGGGCAAGACGAGCGGAGGCCTCCGCTCGGTCGGCCCGGGCGAAGCAGTCGGGGTGGGAGTTGGTCTCGGTGTCCGCCATGCCCGAATCCCGGTAGCCGAGGAACTCGAGGCGGTCGATCCCGAGTTCGCGGGCGGCGGCTCGTTGCTCGACCTCGCGGCGCGCGCCCAGGGTCTCGCCCGGCGCGAGGAGTCCCTCGGGGTGCTCTCCCTCCTCGCCCCGGGTGGCGACGACGAGCACTACCCGGTGCCCCTCGGCCTTGGCCCGGGCGATGGTGCCGCCGGTCGCGATGGCCTCGTCGTCTGGGTGGGCGTGGAAGAAGGCGAGGGTGCGGGGCATCGGCGGGGCGGGTGTCCTTGTGAGCGGTGGGAGTTGACGTTAGCGTCAGGTAGGTAGTCGACATTCGGTTGGGGGGAATCACATGCGTACGCGCGTCCTGGCGGTCGTCGTCATCGTCGTGAGCGTTCTCGGGCTGGCCGCCTGCGGGAACTCCTCTGGTGGCTCCTCGTCGCCCACGACCGAGCCCTCGGGGGGCGGGCCGGCGACCACCGGCGCCCCGTCCGACCTCAAGAAGAACGTCCCGGTCGACGCCCCCGGTGTGAGTTCGACCGAGATCAAGGTCGACGTGATCTCGGCCAAGACCAACAACCCCACGGGCAGCTACGGGCCGTTCGTCGACGGAATCAAGGCCTACTTCGAGTACCGCAACACCGAGGACGGCGGCATCTACGGGCGCAAGCTCGTGGTGGGCAAGGACCTCGACGACCAGCTCGGCAGCAACTCCCAGCGCGCCCAGGAGAGCCTGGCCCAGAACCGGGGCTTCGCCACGTTCGTGGCCACCCCGCTCTTCACCGGCGCCGACACTCTGGCCCGGGCCGAGCAGCCGACGTTTATCTGGAACATCAACCCCGAGTTCGCCGGACATCCGACCTTCTTCGCCAACTCCGGAGCGCTGTGCTTCGACTGCCCTGGGCACTCGCTGCCGTTCCTGGCGAAGCAGCTGGGCGCCACGAAGGTGGGCGTCCTCGCCTACGGCGTCGCCGCCCAGTCGGTCGATTGCGCCGCCGGGATCAAGAAGTCGTTCGAGTCCTACCCGACCGCCGAGATCGTGTTCTTCGACGACACCCTCGGCTATGCCGCACCGGTCGGCTCGCAGGTTTCCGAGATGAAGAAGAAGGGGGTCGAGTTCATCGCCACCTGCGTCGACCTCCAGGAGTCGTACACGATCGCCAAGGAGCTCAACAAGCAGGGTCTCGACGCCGTGCAGCAGCTCCCGAACGGCTACGACCCCGACTTCGTGGCCAAGAACGGTGCCCTGCTCGAGGGCTCGATCGTGAGCCCCCAGTTCACGGCGTTCGAGCACGAGCCCAAGATCCCCGAGATCGAGAAGTTCTTCGAGTGGATCGGGAAGCAGGGGGCGAAGCCGAGCGAGCTCACGGCGACGGGCTGGCAGCTGGCCGACGAGTTCTACACCGGTCTCGCCGGTGCCGGCCCCGAGTTCACCCAGGCGAAGGTGGTCGCGTTCCTCAACACCCTCACGGCGTACTCCGACAACGGATTCCTGGCGCCGATCGACTGGACCAAGGCCCACACCGATCCGACCGATAACCCGTCCGTCCAGTCGAAGGACGACTGCGCGAACTACGTGAAGATCGAGGGCGGGAAGTTCGTGTCGGCCTTCGGGGAGCCGGGCAAGCCGTGGGTCTGCTTCGATCGCACCGATCCGTCGGTCGACAACCCGCGTTACGTGAACTTTGCCCCGAAGTCCTGACCGGGCGGCACATCTCCCGAGATGAGGTAACGGGTCCGTGCAGGAACTCGTCAGCAACGTCCTCTCGGGGATGAGCTTCGGCAGCGTCTACGCGCTGCTCGCCATCGGCCTGGTCCTCGCCTACAAGACCTCGGGGATCTTCAATCTGGCGTACGGGGCTCAGGCGTTCGTCTCGGCGGCGGTGTACTACGACCTGCGGGTCCGGCACGAGGTTCCGATTCCGTTCGCGTTCCTCGTTGCGGTCGTCCTCGTCGCGCCGCTGCTCGGGGTCATGCTCGACCGGGCGCTGTTCCGCCACCTGCGGACGGCACCGCCCATCGCCCGGCTGGTCACGGTGCTCGGTCTGCTGGTCGCGATTCCCCAGATTCTCAAGCTCTGGTTCGGGCAGAGCCCGCAGTACGGCACCCAGGGCATCGTCCCCGACGGCGAGCGGGCCTACAACCCGTTCGGAGACGTGTTCGTCACCCGTAACGACCTGGCGACGATCACGGTCACAGTGCTCGTCGTGGTCGGCCTGACCCTGCTCTTCCGGCGTACGGCTCTCGGCCTGAGGATGCGAGCAGTCGTCGAGAGCCCGCGAATGACCGAGTTGGCCGGTATCGACGCCGACCGGGTCGGTACCGCGGCCTGGATGCTCTGCAGCCTTCTGGCCGGATTGGCCGGGGTGCTGCTCTCGCCCCTCTTCGCATCGGTCAACGAACTCAACTTCACTACTCTCGTCGTCATCGCGATGTCGGCGGCGGTGCTGGCCTCGCTCACGAGCATCCCGGTCGCATTCGCGGGCGGGCTGGCGTTGGGTGTGCTGGCGGAGGTCATCGATGCCTACCTGCCGACCGACAGCGTCTTCGCGAGCAACTTGCGGCCCGCGCTCCCGTTCATCGTCCTCTTCCTCGTCCTGACCCTCTCGCCGGCGCTGCGCAACCGCCGCGAACTCACCGATCCGCTCGCCGGGGTCGACCCGCCCCCGCCGCCACCGGTGGCGACGGTCCGCAGTCCGCTGTTGACGAAGGGAACCCGGATCTTCGGGGTCGTCGTGGCGGTGGCGATGGGCTACTACATCTTCTTCCACGCCGCCCCCAACTGGGTCGACCTGGCGATTCGCGCTGCGATCTTCTCGACCATCTTCTTGTCGATCACGGTGATCACCGGTATGGCGGGTGAGATCTCGCTCTGCACGGCGACGTTCGCAGCGATCGGGGCGTGTACCACGGGACAGCTCGCGACCAAGCACGACGTCTCGGTTCTCGTCGCGATGCTCGTGGGTGGACTCGTGGCCGCAGCGGTCGGCGCTCTCCTCGCCCTTCCCGCGCTCCGCCTGGGAGGCATCTTCCTCTCGCTCGTGACCTTCGCCTTCGCACTGTTCTTCGAGAACGTGCTCGTGAAACTCGAGTGGGTGGGTGGCGGCCCGGTGCCGATCAAGGTTCCGCGTCCTCTCCTCGGTTCCATCGATTTCGACGCGAGCGACAAGGCATTCCTCGTGCTCGCGTTGGTCGTGCTGACCGTTCTCTCGATCGTCGTGATCGCGGTGCGCGAGGGCACGACGGGCCGCACCCTCGACGCACTCCGCGGGAGCGAGACGGCGGCGATCTCGATCGGGATCAGCGCGACCCGGGCCCGGATCGTGGTCTTCGCGCTCTCGGCGGCCATCGCGGGCATCGGGGGTGCAATGCTCGGTATCTACGAACGAGCGGTGAATTACAACCCCAACTTCGTGGCCTTCCAGAGCCTCTTCTTCGTGGTGCTGGTCGTCTCGCTCGGGTGTCGCACGGTCGAAGGGGCGATCCAGGCCGCGATCGGCTTCGTCGCCTTCCAAAAGGTGATCCTGGAGCAGGCCGTGCCCTGGATCGTCAATCACGTTCAGCCCTGGTACCACATGGGTCTGCCGCCCGCGACGCTCTCGATCATCCTGCTCAGCCTGGGGGCGTTCACCTACGCCAAGCACCCCGAGGGAGTTTTGGAGTTCAACAAGCGCAAGTCGCTCGACAAGGTCGAAGCTCGCCTGGCCCGGTGGACCGGGCGTCCGAAGGACGACGATCCGACGCCGGTTCCGACCGGGGGCGGAGGTGCCGTATGAGCCTCCTCGTCGCCGACGGCATCACGATGCGCTTCTCGGGGATCACGGCGCTCGACCACGTGAGTATCGATGTGGCCGAGGGCGAGGTCGTCGGTCTCATCGGTCCCAACGGGGCGGGCAAGACCACCTTCTTCAACTGCTTGCTCGGCATCCTCCGCCCCGATCACGGTCGGGTCGAGTTCGACGGACGCGATCTCACCCGGGTGCCCACGCACCGGCGAGCCCGTATGGGCATCGCCCGCACCTTCCAGCGGATCGAGCTCTTCTCGGGGATGACGCCCCGAGAGCACTTCCTCGTCACCGAACGGGTGCGCAGCGGATCGGGCGCCCTGTGGAAGGACCTCCTCTTCCGGGGTCGGCCGACGGCGGCCGAGCGGGCGGCAGCCGACGAGATGCTCGAGTTGCTCGGCCTCGGGCCCGTGGCCGATCGCGCGGTCGAGTCGCTGAGTCTCGGGACCGGCCGCCTGGTCGAGATCGGGCGCGCGCTCATGACCCGTCCCCGTCTGGTGCTCTTCGACGAGCCGTCATCAGGTCTCGATCGCTCCGAGACCGCCGATCTCGCCGAACGCCTTCGCACGGTCCAGCAGGAGCGGGGGATCGCGATCCTGCTCGTCGAGCACGACGTAGAGCTCGTACGCGAACTCGTGACCCGGGTCTTCGTCCTCGACTTCGGCACCGTCATCGCCTCGGGCCCGACCGATTCGGTCTTCGACGATTCCGCCGTGCGGCGGGCCTACCTGGGCGACGTGGTGTGAGCGCCGTGAACGAGGCAACGACCGGTCCGCTGCTCGAACTGCGGGACGTCGACGCCGCGTACGGGCCGTTCCGGGCGATCTTCGGGGTGTCGATCGCGCTCGCCCCGGGCCGTGTGTTGGCGCTCCTCGGCGCGAACGGAGCGGGCAAGACCACCATCGCCCGAGTCTGCTCGGGATTGATCGTTCCCACTGCGGGCACGGTGTGGTTCGACGGTGTGGATGTCACCGGGGCGCGTGCGTTCCGTTACGCGCGAATGGGGGTCGTTCATGCGCCCGAGGGGCGTTCGGTCTTCGCTTCGCTCACGGTGGAGGAGAACCTCGCGTTGACCTTCCGGCGCAGCCGGGGACGGTCGGGGGAGCGGGGGGCGCTCGAAGAGGCGTACGCGCTGTTCCCCCGGCTCGGGGATCGTCGTAATCAGGCGGCGGGCACGTTGTCGGGCGGCGAACAACGAATGCTCTCGATGGCTCGGGTCATGGTCGAGCGGCCTCGCCTCCTCATCGCCGACGAACTCTCGCTCGGACTCGCGCCGATCATCGTCGACGAGACCTACCGCACCCTGGAGCAGATCCGCGACGCGGGTACCACGCTCCTCATCGTCGAGCAGCACGTGCACCACGCGTTGGCGATCGCCGATGACGCAGTCGTACTCGTGAAGGGCGAGGTCGCCTACTCCGGTCCGGTGGCCGAGCTCGGCGACCTGCATCAACGCGTGCTCGGCGGCGGGGCGAGCAGCGAGGGGTCGGGTTCAGCGGGTACCCGTTCGGCGCCCTAGGCGCAGCCCGCCCTCAGCGGACGGGGAAGAGGGCGCTGTGCACTAGCCGGGCGAGGGCGCTCACGACGCGATGGCGGTCGAGATCGGCGCGTCCGGCGAGCAACGACAAGTGGGTGCGCTCGATCATCGCGACGATCGCGACGGCCGCCGCTTCGGGGTCGGGGTCGGGCGGGTCGATCTCGGCGATGCGAGCGGCGAGGGTTGCGGTGAACACGGCGAGCACATCGTCGGAAGGGTCCCGGTCGTCGTTGGCCGCGGTTTCCGACTCCGCCCACGCTCGGATCACGGCTCCGTGGCGGGCGAAGACTTCGGAGACCTCGCCGAACCAGGCCTCGAGCGCGGCAGCTCCCTCGGTTCCGGGCTCGAGGGAGGGGAGACCTTCGCCCACCGCTGCCAACTCGGCGGCGACGGTCTCGGTGAGGGCACCGAAGACCGCTTCCTTGTTGGCGAAGTAGAGGTAGAAGGTGCCGTGCGAGATTCGGGCGGCTTTGACGATGTCGTCGACTCGGGTGGCGTGGTAGCCCTTGGCCGAGAACGCTTCCTCGGCGGCGACGAGAAGTTTCCGGTGGGTCAGCGCGCCGCGCGCCCGCCGGCTGGTCGGACGGTCGGGAACCGACCGCTCGTCGGGAGCGTTTCGTCGATCCTCACGGTCCGCCGTTCTGTCGGCTTCACCGGCCACGGCGGTCAGCGTAGGCGGAGAGGCTCGACACTCGGGCGATCGACCCCGGGGCGCCGCTAGCCTCGCCCGGCAGTCCGAGAACCGGGAGGAACGGTGTCCATCACCTACGAGGCCGTGGCCGTCGGCGAGGAGCGCACTCAGGAGTTCCCGCCGCTCACCCGCACGATGTTCGTGCGATACGCGGGAGCCAGCGGGGACTTCAATCCCATGCACCACGACGACACCATCGCCACTCAGGTCGGCAATCCGTCGGTGTTCGGTCACGGCATGCTCTCGATGGGTCTCGCGGCCCGGGTCATAAAGGATTGGTTCGGCGCCGAGGCGATCCGCAAGGTTCAGGTGAGATTCTCCAAGCAGGTGTGGCCCGGTGACGTGCTCACGGCCAAGGCCACGGTGACGGCCAAGCACGACGACACCCGGCTCGTCGATCTCGAGCTCGTCGTCGAGAACCAGGCCGGCGCGCAGGCGGTCATCGGCTCGGCGACCGTCGCCGCGGGCTGAGGTGATCGGCGTGGGGCTGCTCGAGGGGAAGGTTGCGGTCGTCACCGGTGCGGGTCGCGGCATCGGCCGCGAGTTCGCGTTGTGCTTCGCTCGCGAGGGCGCCAAGGTCGTGGTGAACGACGTCGGGGCATCGTTGGCCGGAGAGGGTGAGGGTGTCGACCCGGCATCCGAGGTGTGCGCCGAGATCGAAGCGCTGGGCTCGCAGGCCGTGCCCAACGGAGACTCGGTGAGCGACTTCGAGGGTGCTCGGCGCATCGTGCAGAGCGCGGTCGATGCCTTCGGCACGGTGGACATCTTGGTGAACAACGCGGGCATCGTCCGCGACCGCACGCTGCTCAAGATGGACGAGAGCGACTTCGACGCGGTCGTCGCCGTACACATGAAGGGCACCTTCAACTGCACCCGGCATGCCGCCGAGGTGATGAAGGAGCAGGGGTACGGACGCATCGTGAACATCACGTCGTCGGCCGGGCTGCGGGGCAACTTCGGCCAGACCAACTACGGCGCGGCCAAAGCCGGGATCATGGGCATGACCTTCATCTGGTCGATGGAGCTCGCCCGCTACGGCATCACCGTCAATGCGGTGGCGCCGGCCGGAGCAACCCGCATGACCGCGAGCCTCTACGAGCGAGCGGGTACCGAGGCGCCGCCCGAGGAGAACCCGGCCCTCAACGCCCCGCTCGTGGCGTACCTCGCCTCCGAGCAAGCGGCCCACGTGAACGGTCAGATCCTCGGCCGGAGCGAGTACGCGTACACGCTGTTCCAGCACCCCAAGCAGATCGCCTGGATGTGGAACGAGGGTGGCTGGACGCCCGCCGAGGTCGCCGAGCGGTTCGACAAGGGCCTCGGCCAGCACCTCCAGGCCGTCGGCATGGTGATGCCCGCATCGATGACGAAGTGAGCCGGTGACGACCCTCGGGGTCGTGGACGTCGTCTACCTGGCCCGGGGCGACGAGACGGCCCGAGCCGCGGCCGCCGCAGCCGACGGGTTCGCCCACGTCGATCCGCTCCTCGGCACCGATCCCGTCTCGCTCGCCCTGCCGATCGGCTGTCCGACGGCCTTCCCGAAGCCGGTGGACACGTGGTGCGCGACCCCGGCGCCGGCCGCCGGTCCCGGAGTGTGGGAGCGGGCGGTCCGGTGGTGGCGGTCGGCGCCCGCTGCATTGCTCGAGCCGTGGGCCGGGGCGGTGGTGTGCTCGGCCGAGACCGTGGCGGCGTTCCGGGCCGAGGTGCCGGGTCTGCGCCTCCTCGTCGATACCGGGCACGTCGCTGACTGGGGCGGCGACCCGTGCGAGCTGCTCGACCTCGCCGATCACGTGCAGCTGCGCCAGGGAGCACCCGGCTCGACGCAGCTCCACCCCGATGATCCGGCCGGCGTGGTGGACTTCGGGGCCGTCGCCGACCGTCTCGACCGCATCGGCTACGCGGGCAAGGTCAGCGTCGAGTACTTCGACCTGCCCGGCGCGGGCTGGCCCTGCTCCGATCCGGAGGGCTGGGCCCGTGACCTCGCCGCACGCATTTCGGGACTTCGTGCGGGATGGTGAGCAAATCCGGCGCAGATCGCGCCGTCAGGTGGGGTTCGCCTCCCGACGGCGCCGGGCTACGAGTTCTACGGCGTGCTCGTAGAACGCAACGTCGAACGCATTGTCGGCGGCAATCCGGTCACGGAGCGAGCCCTCGACGGAAACCTGCGTTCGGCTGACGTTCAACCGCTCGGTAGGTAGTCCCCGGGTCCACTAACCGAAACGACGGTTCACTTCAGCAATGAACTCTTCGAAATTCTCGGTCAGCCCCACGATGTCGCAGCGCGCCAGGTTGTCGCACGCGATGTCGAGGCGGGAATCATCCATGGCCAGCGGAAAGAGGATGCTCTCGGCTCCGTCGTCGGGTCGGAGCGCGAAGACTCGGGCCTGATGGTTGCTGACGTACCAACGGAAGACCCCTTGGTCCTCGTACACCTGGGAGAGAGAGGCATCCCGGAATCGAGGGTTGGTGCGCTTGAACTGTTTGAGTATCGATATGACGCGATCTACGGGCTCGCGTAGAACGGTGATCGTCGCGAGGTCGGCCCGCAGAAGGGTGTGCGCCATGAAGGGGAAGTGGCCCGTGTAGACGTGAATGTTCTCCCGGCGTGCTTCGGGAACGGCGAGAAGGCGAGGAACGTTCATGTACACGCGGGTGTCACCCGGATCATCGAAGTCGATGCCTCGGCACGGATAGACGCGCTCGGGCGGGATCGCGTCCCTGATGTAGGAGACCAGTGAGGTCCCGGCCGTCTTCATGACGTGGATGAAGAAGACCCGGTCGGGGGAAGAGTTTCCCTGCATCGATCGAAATGTAGGGGTTGAGGCGCCGGTGCGGAATCGGTCGGGATCCGGCGTAGACGGTCCGGCTCAGAGGTCGCCGGGCCAGGCGGGGAGCGCTCGGCCCGGTGTAGGCATGGACTCGAAGGCGAGGAGCGCACCCGGGAGCGCGTCGGTGACGTAGAGGGTCCGCAGGTCGGGACCGCCGAAGCAGCAATTGGTCGTGAGGCCGTCGCCCCCGGTCGGGAGGAAGTCGACCACCGATCCGTCGGGATCGACTACGCGCACGCCGCGCTCGACGGTGGCGGCGACGTAGAAGCGTCCGTCGGCGTCACAGCAGAAGCCGTCACCGCCTCCGGGGCCGAGGTCCTCGATCACCCACTCGCGTGCTCCGTCGGGGTGCACCCGCTGCAGGCCCCGGCCCTCGACCACGACGATGCTCCCGGCCGGTTCGGCGACGATGCCGTTGCAGTAGCCGAAGCCGTCGGCCCAGACCCGGAGGGTGCCGTCGCGTCCGAAGCTCATCACGCGACCGGGCCGCTCGGAGGCCGGCGGGAAATGGCCGGGATCAGTGAAGAGGATCTCGCCGGCGCCGGTGACCGCGATGTCGTTGGGGGCGAGGAGGCCACCGACGGCGAGGGTGCGCACCGTGCCGTCGGGCGCGGCGATCTGGAGAGCGGGCTCGGTCGGGGGTGATGAGGGCAGGTCGGCGAACGGGCCCGGGAACCCCGAGAAGTCGATGCCTCCGTTCTGGGCGACGAGGATCGATCCGTCGGCGGCGAGCGCGGCGCCGTTCGCGCCGCCGAGGGTGACCGCGAAGCGGTCGTTCCCGCCCGACGCCGGATCGATGCGATGGAGGGCACCGCCGGCGACGCTCGTGGCCACGACCGTGCCGTCGGGGCACCACACCGGTCCTTCGGCGAACGGGATCCCGACGGCCACCACCTCGGCGCGCACGCTGCGACGTTACGCTCGGGGCCGACCGGAGGTGACCATGGCCCGAGTGCGCATCCTCGACCCGACTGCGCCGCCGCCCGAGGGCGACCCCGATCGCGGTCCCGACCTCGGGCCGCTCGCCGGCCGCACGGTCGGCGTGCGCTTCGACCGCACGTGGCGTTCGTGGCTCTGGGTGCTCGAGGAGTGGGTGCCTCGCCTCGAGGCGGCGGGAGCCCGGATCGTGCGCTTCGAGGCGGGCAACCGGATCGGCCGAGCCGGGGAGGACACCTTCTCGGCCCTCGGGGTGTTCGCCGCCGACGTGGACGCGGCCCTCGTGGGTCTCGGCAACTGAGGCAGCTGCACCTCCTGGACGGTCCACGACGCGGTCGTCGTGGCCTCCGGGGGGAAGACGGCGGTCGCCGTCGTGACCCAGGAGTTCGCCGAGCTCGCCCGGACGATGGCCGCGAATGCCGGACGGCCCGCGCTGCGCACCCTCGTGCTGCCGTACCCGCTCGACACCCGGCCGGAAGCCGAGGTGCGCGAGATCGCCCGGTCGACCTGGCCCGCGGCACTCGCCGCGCTCGGCGCCACCGATGCGCGGCGATCTCCCTGACGGGGGCGAGCGTCGGGGCCGGGATCGTGTGAGAATGCCGCCGTGGTGGTCGAGCGCGACTGCGGACCCGAGGGCTGCGAGATCGACTGGTTGACCTCGGGTCGACTCGAGGTCGACGAGGACCCGGTCGAGTTCCTGCGTTTCGCGACCGCCGCCGGGTTCGGCGACGGCCTCCCCCTAGTGCCCCCGACCGAAGCGCGCGTGCGCGAGCACGTCGCCGCCTCGGGTCGGTACCCCGACGAGCTCGTCGCCGAGGTTCCGCCTCGCAACGGTCGGGCGACGGTCGAGAAGATCGCGGTGAACGCCGTGATGGCGGGGGCGCCGCCCGAATCGATGCCGCTGCTGGTCGCGGCGCTCCGGGCGATGGCCGATCCGCAGTTCAACCTGTTCGCGCTCAACACGACGACCTGCAGCGTGGTTCCCGCCCTCGTGGTGAACGGCCCCGTGCGCCACACGCTCGGCCTACCCATGGGGGCCGGGTGCTTCGGCGGTGAGGCGGGCCACGGGGCATCGATCGGACGGGCGACCCGCCTCGTCATGCGCAACGTCGGGGGGCAGCGGGTCGGCCTCACCTCGAAGAGCGTGTTCGGCCAGCCGGGCCGGGTGAGCGGCATCTGCGTCGCCGAGTGGGAGGAGCGGTCGCCCTGGGCGCCCCTCGCGGCCCGACGCGGCGTCGCCGGCGACGCCGTGACGGTGCACGGCGCGACGGGCACGATCGACATCGCCGACACCGTCGCCGACAACGGCGCCGACCTCCTGGCGGTGATCGGGAAGTCGCTCGCCTTCCCGGGAACGAATGCGTTCATCGGGCGCCACCACGGTGCCGAGATCATGGTGGCGCTCGCGCCGCCCTGGGCCGACCTCGTCGCGGCCGAGTACCCCGACATCGCCGACGTGCAGGAGCAGCTCCACCATCACGCTCGGCTGCCGCTCACCTCCTGGCCCGAGTCGCACCACCGGGCGATCGAGGAGGCCGGGCGGGTCGATGACCGCGGTGACGTGCACCTCGTGGAATCGCCCGAGCACATGCTCGTGCTCGTGAACGGTGGCCTCGGCAACCTCCACGCGTTCGCGATGCACTCGTTCGGGCCCACCCGAGCCGTGACCCGGGGGCTCTGAGGGTGCGACTCCTCGTCCAGGTCGGGCTCGACTCGCCCCAGGCTCGTCGCATCGGAACCGAGTGCCCGAACGTCGAGCTGATCGGCATCGGTGACGGCGACCCGCCGCCCGGTCTCACCGCCGACGCCTTCTTCGGCGGCTACCTCGGGTGGGACCGTCTCCTCCCGTGGGTCGACGCGACCGGCGTGCGCTGGGTGCAGCTCACCGGCACCGGGGCCGACAAGGTGCCGGCCGAGGTCTTCGTCGGTCGCACGGTCACGTGCGCCCGCGGGGCGAGCGCGGTGCCGATCTCGGAGTGGGTCATGGCCGCGATCCTCTCCCGGGCCAAGCGGATGCCCGAGACCTTCCTCACCGAGCCGCCCCGGCACTGGAATGTCCCCGAGCCGCGCTTCGATCGGGTGCACGGCGCGACGCTCGCTCTCGTCGGTCTGGGGGGAATCGGCAGCGCGATCGCCACTCGGGCACTCGCGTTCGGGATGCGAGTGCGGGCCCTGCGGCGCACGGCCGCTCCGAGCCCGGTCCCGGGGGTCGAGGTGGTCGATTCGCTGGCCGAACTGCTCCCGGGAGCCGATCACATCGTGCTCTGCGCGCCGGCCACGGCCCGCACCCGGCACATGCTCGACGCCGAGGCCTTCGCTCGGATGACTCCGGGCGTGCACCTCGTGAACATCGCCCGCGGCTCGCTCGTCGACCAGGAGGCCCTGCGAGCGGCGCTCGACGACGGCACGGTCGGCTACGCCACCCTCGACACGGTCGAGCCCGAGCCGCTGCCCGACGGGCACTGGCTGTACGCGCACCCACAGGTGCGGGTCGCGGCCCACGTCTCCTGGTACTCGCCGGGCGGGCTCGACACCGTGCTCGACATCCTCATCGAGAACCTCGGTCGGTTCGCGAGCGGTGAGCCACTGCTCCACGTGGTCGATCCCGCCGAGGGCTACTGAGCGTGGACGCGCCCGGCGCGATCGTCGTCGGCACCGGTTTCGGGGCCCGGGTCCACGTGCCCGCGCTGCGGGCGGCGGGATTCGATGTGCGCGCGCTCGTCGGCCGTGACGCCGAGCGCACCGGACGGAGGGCTGAGGGCCTCGGGGTGCCGCGAGCGTGCACTTCGCTCGCCGAGGCGCTCGCGATCCCGGGGGTCGAGGCGGTGACGATCGCCACCCCGCCCGCCACCCACGCGCCGCTCGTAGCCGAGGTGACCGCCGCAGGCCGCCACGTGCTCTGCGAGAAACCCTTCGCCCTCGACGCGACCGAGGCTCGGGGCATGCTCGCCGCGGCCGAAGGCGCCGGCGTCACGCATCTCGTCGGGCACGAGTTCCGCTGGAACCCCGACCGCATCCTCGTGGCGCGGGCCATCCGCGACGGTCTTCTCGGCGAGCCCCGCACCTTCAGCCTCGTCATGTACTCCGGTCTCGTCGCCGATCCGGAGAAGCGCATGCCCGAGTGGTGGTTCGACCCGGCGCGCGGTGGCGGGTGGCTCGGGGCGTCGGGCTCGCACCTCGTCGATCAGTTGCGAACCTGGCTCGGCGAGGTGGCGACGGTCTCGGCTGCGCTCCCGATCGTCTCCGACCGTGAGGGTACGGCCGAGGACTCGTTCGTCGTCATGGCGACGATGCGCTCGGGAGTGACGGGTGTGCTCCAGCAGACCGCGGCCTCGTGGCTCGATGGCCGTCCGGCGATCACTGCGGTGGCGGGAACGGCCGGCACCCTGATGGTGCGGGGGGTGGATGTGCGGGTCGCCGACGCCGGGGGCACCCGGGTGCTCGCGGTGCCGCCCGACCTCGCGCTCCCGGCCCCGCCCGAGAACGTCACCGACCCGCGGGAGCGGTTCACCCACCTCGAACTCGGGCCCTACGTCCGGCTGTGCGCAGTACTGCGGGCGGGGGTCGAGGGCCGACCGGCCGAGGCCGAGGTCGCACCCCCGACCTTCGCCGACGGGGTCGCGGTCACCGAGGTGCTGGATGCGGTGCGGGCGTCGGCGGCGGCGGGTGGGGTGCAGGTCGCGGTCGGCGTCTGACGTGGGGCGCTCGTCGCACGGCGCTCGGCGAACGGCGCGCGGCTACCAGGGCGTGCCGTAGCGATCGCGGTGCGTGTGCGCCGTGAATGGGTCGCGGCGGGGCGGGCCGAGGGGGCGGGCCGGGTGGCCGATGGGCACCACCGCGAGCGGCAGCACGTGGTCGGGGAGGCCGAGCGCGTCGGCGAGGTCGGGACCGCCGGTCGCGATCGTGGTGAGCGCGCTCCCGAGACCGAGCGCCGTGGCTGCGAGCAGCAGGTTCTGGATCGCCGGGAACACCGATGACGGAGCGGTGATCGCCAGCCCCCGCTCGGTGTCGGCGCAGACCACGATGAGGACCGGGGCCGCGGCGACGCCGCCGGTGGCACCGGCGTCCACGTCGGCGAGGAGGCCCGGGGTGAGGCGCGTCTCGGAGAACGAACGTCCGAGGCCCGTCCAGGCCCGTTCGGTGATCTCGCCGATGCGGGCCCGGAGCGAAGGTTCGCGGACCACGACGAACTCCCAGGGCTGGCGGTTCTCGGCGCTGGGCGCGTAGGTCGCGGCTTCGAGGAGCCGGGCGACGAACGCGTCGGTGACGGGTTCGGCGGTGAAGGCCCGGTGCGCGCGCTGACGTCCGACGACGGCGAAGAAGTCGTCGGTCACGAGTCCGCCGCCTCGCCGGGGTCGAGGCGGCAGTGGTCGTCGATCCCGAGGACGTGGAGAGTGCGCCCGAGGGCGAGCCAGCCCGCAACGCAGACGGTGAGATCGAGGAGCTCGGCGTCGGTGAACTCGGCGCGCAGGGCGGCGAAGGCGTCGTCGCCGAGGGATCCGTGGTCGGTGGCGAAGCGGGTCGCGTAGTCGACGGCGAGCGCCTCCCGGACCGAGCAGGAGTCGGGGATCGTGCCGGACGCGACGGCGGCGTACTCCGCTTCGGTCACTGCACCCTCGGCGCCGGGGGTCGAACGCCAGGTGAGGCAGATGGCGCACCCGTTGATGCCGGCGATGCGCATGCGGGCGAGCTCGCGTTCGCGCACCGGCAGAATGCTGCGCTCGTAGACGGCGTGGCTGAGCGCCGCCGCGGCGACGCCCATGTGCGGCTGCAGGGCCCAGACCCGGGCTTCGGGGTCGGCGGGGCCATCGGGCACGTCGATGCGGGGCATCAGATCTCCTCGAGGTCGAGCAGGGCGAGTGGGTTGGCGCAGGCCATCGTGCGAATCTCGGTGTCGGTCACACCCTGCGCCCACAGCGCATCGGCGTAGGTCTGGAGTCCGGCGGCCGGGTGAGGGTTCACCGCCTGGCCGTAATCGGTGCCCAGGGTGATCCGGCCGACGCCGACGGCCCGGATGGTGGCGACCACATCGGCGATGCTGCGGGTCGCGAGCGCGCCGATGCAGGTCATGGCGCAGAGCTCGATCCACGCGCCGAGGTCGGCCAGCTCGGCGCACTGCGTGGCGGTCAGGTTGGGGCCGGCCAGCTCCTCCCGGGCATGGGTGACGAGCACTCGACCCGAGGCGGCGAACTCCCGCACGACGGCGTAGTGCTCGGCGGCGCTGACGTGCCCGGTCGCGAGCACGGCGTCGTGCTCGGCGACGAGGGCGAGCACCTCGCGGGTCTCTGGGAGCAGCGCGCCGTCGGCGTCGGTCACCGTGAGTCCGGGGCCGGGGATCCCGAGTTGCGCGGCGACACCGTTCTCGACGTCTTGGCGACTGGAGAGGGTCGGGAGCCACACGATGCGGGCCCCGAGCCGCAGGGCGACCTCGACTGCGGCGGGGTTGACCCCACCGATCTCCCGGTCGCAGCAGATGCCCCCGAACACCGAGAGGTCGGCGCCGACGGTCTGCTGCACCGCCCAGGCGAGGGTGGCGGTCGGGGCGTCGTGCGACTTCAGCACCACCGCCCGGTGGCCGGCGGCGGCAGCCTCCCGGGCGGCGGCGAAGGCATCGACCGAGCGGGCGCGGTGGGCGTCGGGTCCGAAGTGGCAGTGCAGGTCGGCGGCGCCGGTGAGGTCCACGCCCATCGGGGGGAGCCTACGACTCGGCCTCTATCCTCGGCGTCGATGGACCTCTCGTTCACCGCCGCCGAGGCGGCCTTCGCCGCGGACGTGCGGGAGTGGCTGGCGGCGAACGCCGAACCCGCCCCGCGCTTCGCCACCATCGCGGACGAGGTGGAGTACGGGCGGCGCTGGCAGGCCCGGCTCGCCGCCGACCGGTGGGTCGGCATCCACTGGCCCCGCGAGTTCGGCGGACGGGGTGCGACCCCGGTGGAGGTGGCGCTATTCAATATGGAGTACGCCCGGTCGCGGGCGCTCCAGCCGATCAATCGGGTGGGCATCAACCTCGCCGGACCGACGCTTCTCGTGCACGGCACCGAGGCGCAGAAGGCCCGGTGGCTACCGACGATCCTCACTGCCGAGGAGATCTGGTGCCAGCTCTTCAGCGAGCCCGACGCCGGTTCCGATCTGGCGTCGCTCCAGACCCGGGCCGAGGAGGTCGACGGCGGCTGGCGGCTCACCGGCCAGAAGGTCTGGACCTCCTACGCCCAGTTCGCCCGGTGGGGGATCTGCCTCGCCCGCACGAACCCCGAGGCGCCGAAGCACCGGGGCATCTCGTACCTGATCGTCGACATGCAGGCGCCGGGCATCGAGGTTCGGCCGCTCGTGCAGATCACCGGCGACGCCGAGTTCAACGAGGTGTTCTTCGACGGCGCATTCGTGCCCGATGACCATCTCGTCGGTCCGCTCGACGGCGGGTGGGCGGTCGCCAATACGACCCTGGCGCACGAGAGGGGCACCGCCTTTCCGTTCAAGGAGCAGGTCGTGCACGAGGTGCTGCTCGACGAGGCCTGGCGAACGGCGCGCGACCTCGACCGGCTCGACGCAGCCGAGGTCGCCGACGCGCTCGCGCAATCGTTCGTCGAGTTGCGGGTGCTGCGCCTGCTCAACTGGCAGACGCTCTCGCGGCTCACGAAGGGCATCGAACCGGGCCCCGAATCGAGCATCACCAAGCTGGTCTGGACCGACGTGAGCCAGTCGCTGGCCGCCCGGGCCCTCGACGTACTCGGTCCGGCGGCGCCGCTCTGGTGGGACGCCGCCGATAACCCCGGCGGGGGAACCTGGCAGCGGCAGTGGTTGTGGTCGAAGGCGGCCTCGATTGCGGGCGGCACGTCGGAGGTGCAACGCACGATCATCGGTGAGCGGATGCTCGGGTTGCCCCGGGAGGGTGCGCCCCCGTCGGGCCGCGCCTGATGCGGGTCACCGGACTCGACCACGTCGTGCTGCGGTGTCGCGACGTCGAGACCTCGCTCGCCTGGTACTGCGGCGAGTTGGGGCTCGAGCCCCAGGACGTCGATGCGTGGCGGTCCGGTGATCGGCCGTTCCCGTCGGTGCGGATCGACACCGACACCATCATCGATCTCCTGCCCGCCGGTCCCGATCCGATGGTCGGCCCGGGCAACGTCGATCACATTGCCCTGGTGGTCGCCGGCGTGACCCCGGAGGACCTCGTCGCCCGCTTCCCGGGGGCGCGCCGGGCCGACGGCCTCTCCGGGGCGCGAGGCGCCGGGACCGGCGTCTACGTGCTCGACCCCGACGGCAACACGATCGAATTGCGCGTTTACTGACCGGCCGGGGCCCGCCCATAATCTCTCGACTACCCGTTCACGAGTCGCGAGGAGCATCCGGTGCGGGAGCTCGTATACCACCGCCAACTGCTGCCCACGGTCGAGCGCTACGCCGATCGGGTCGCGTTCTTCGACGGCGAGTACACGGCAACCTTCGGGCAGCACCTGAATCGCGTGGGTCGTCTCAGTGCCGCGCTGCGGGGGCTCGGCGTGGGCCCCGGCGACCGATTCGCGGTGATGGCGCCGAACAGCCACCAGTACCTCGAGGCGTACCACGCGGCCTTCCTCGGAGCCGGCGTGGTGAACCCACTCAACTTGCGGCTCGCCGCTCCCGAACTCGAGTACATCCTCGCCGACTCGGGCACCCGTGTCTGCTTCGTCGATGCGTTCTTCGCGCCTTTGATCGAGCGGGTCCGGGGGGCAGCCGGTCTCGAACACGTCGTGCTCATCGGTGCGGGTGACGCCCCTCACGACCACTCCTACGAGGAACTCCTGGCGGCAGCCGACGCGGTGATCCCCGACGAACCCGAGGAGGAGGACCCGGTCGTCCTCATGTACACGGGGGGCACCACCGGTCTGCCCAAGGGCGTGCTCCTCGACCACCGAGCCGAGATGCTGAACGCGTACCACGTGCTCCAGACCTGGTCGTTCACTCCCGACGACGTCTTCCTCCACCAGACCCCGATGTTCCACGCCGCGTCGATGGGCGGGATTCTCGGCATCCCCGCGATCGGCGCGAGTTCGGTCTTCCTGTCGTTGTTCGATCCGGGCAAGGTCCCCGGCCTCGTCGAGCAGCACGGCGTGACGGCCACGGTGATGGTGCCGACGATGATCGGCATGATGCTCGCCCACCCCGAGTTCGCGGCCGAACGCCTGGCGACCTTGCGGACCCTCACCTACGGCGCGTCACCGATGCCCGCCGATCTCCTCGACCGTTTGCTCACCCTCTTTCCCGACCTCGATGTGTTCCAGGGCTACGGCATGACCGAGGCCTCGGCGGTTCTCACCGCTCTGCTGCCCGAGGACCACCGGGTCGGCGGAGAGCGCCTTCGCTCGGCGGGCCGGGCGGTGCGCGGCGTCGCATTGTCGATCCAGGGCCCCGATGGCGAGATTCTTCCCAACGGCGAAACCGGCGAGGTGTGCGCGCGGGCCGGCAACTTCATGCGGGAGTACTGGAACAAGCCCGAGGCGACCGAGGAGGCCTTCCGAGGCGGCTGGTACCACACCGGGGATGCGGGCTACCTCGACGCCGAGGGCTACCTGTTCCTCGTCGACCGGGTGAAGGACATGATCGTCACCGGTGGCGAGAACGTGTACTCGGTCGAGGTCGAGAACGCGATCTCCAGCCACCCCGCGGTCGCTCAGGTCGCGGTGATCGGCATCCCCTCCGAGCAGTGGGGTGAGGCGGTCCACGCGATCGTCGTCCCGGTGGAGGGGGCCGAGGTGACCGAGGCCGAGATCATCGCCCACGCCCGGGAGGCGATCGCGGGCTACAAGGTGCCCAAGTCGGTCGAGTTCCGGAACGAGCCGCTCCCGCTCTCCGGGGCGATGAAGGTGCTGAAGCGTGACCTGCGGGCGCCCTACTGGGAGGGGCGCGACCGCGCCGTCAACTGAGCAGGTCTGCGATCGGTCGGAGATCGGCGATCCGGTGCACGCCGGGGCGCCGGTGGTGGTCGGCGGGCGCGGTGTGGTCGGGACCGAAGTGCTCGCGGCGCACGTAGGCGGGACGCATCCCCGCCCCGAGCGGACCCTCGACGTCGCAGGTCCAGGTGTCGCCGACGAACAGCACCTCGGCGGGATCGATGTCGAGGAGGCCGAGGGTGTGCTCGTAGATCCGGGGGTGGGGCTTGCGGGCCCCGACCCAGGCCGACGACACCGTGATGTCGGCGCATCCGGTGAGGCCGGCGGCCTCGATCGCCTCGAGGAGGTCCCAGTCCCAGTTGGAGCAGATCGCGACGGTCAGGCCGCGATCGCGAAGTGAGGCGATCACCGCAGCCGATTCCTCGTAGGCGGTGATCCGGCGGTTGCCGCCGATCTCTTGCACCCGGGCCATCAAGTCGTCGTGGTCGGCGGCCGGGACGCCGCACTCGTCGAGCATCCCCCGGAGGCGGGCCTCCTGCCAGGCCACGTAGTGGTCGCGGGAACGGGAGTGCTCGTCGTGCTCGGTGCCGTCGAGCCCGTCGCTCCACCATCGGTCGCGAACATCGTCGGGCAGGTCGTGGCCCGCCTCCGCGAGCACCTCACCCCACGACGGGCCCCAGTCGGGTGCCTCGGCGAGGGTTCCGTAGAAGTCGAAGATGACGGCCAGAACGGAGGCGGACGACGCGCTCATGGCCGGGGAGGGTACCGGCGGGCTGCGACGATCAGACGTCGATGCGGTAGGCCCCGGCTCCGTCGATTTCGGCCCGGGCCCCCGGCGGGACGACGACGACGGTGAAGGGTTCCTCGATGAGGGCCGGACCGTCGATGGTCACGCCGGCGGCGAGGCGAGTTCCGTCGTAGACCGGTGTTGCGACGAAGCCGTCGCCCCAGTACGCATCGCGGGTTCCGGTGCGCGCGGCATCGGCGTCGGCGGTGCCGGCGGCCGGGGCGAAACGGTCGGGCTTGGGCGTGCGGCCCCGATCGATGACCCGCACGCCGCGCAGCAGTGGCTGCTGGGCCCGGAACGCGAAGCCGCGCTCGCGTTCGTGCTGCTCGTGGAAGCGGTCGGCGAGCTCGATGAGGTCGGCGTCGCCGAGGGCCCCGCCGCCACCCGGGAAGGCCACGCTCATGTCGAAGTTCTGGCCCGGGTAACACATCTGCGCGAAGACCGTGCGCTCGATGTCGCTCGGGTCGAGACCGGTCGGGTCGAGTTCCTTGGCGGCCTCCTGTTCGAGGTCGCCGACGAGCTCGCCGATTCGGCCGAGGTCGACCTGGGAGAGTGGGGTGACGTAGGAGCGCACGAGATCGACCACGTAGTCGGCCACGAGCACCCCGAGCGCGCTGAACGCGGGCGCGGCCTTCGGTACGACGACCCGCCGGATCCCGAGCTCACGGGCGATCGCCGTCGCGTGCACGGCACCGTTGCCGCCGTAGGCGATGAAGGCGAGCTCGCGGGGGTCGGCCCCGTGGCCGGCGAGGACCTTGCGGGTCGCGTTCGCCATGTTGGCGTTCACGATCCGCTCGATACCCCAGGCTGCGTCGGTGACGTCGGTGCCGAGGGGTGCGGCGACGTCACGGGCGATCGCGGCCCGGGCCGCGTCGACGTCGAGCGCCATGCGTCCGCCCGCGAATCCGGTCGGGGGGAGGTAGCCGAGTACCACGTCGGCGTCGGTGACGGTGGGGCGCGTTCCGCCCCGGCCGTAACAGACGGGGCCGGGCACCGATCCGGCCGACTCGGGGCCGACGAGCAGCGCGCCTTGGCGCACCCGGGCGATCGAACCGCCGCCCGCGCCGACGCTGCGCACGTCGACCATCGGCAGACCGATGTAGTAGCGGTAGCGCCAGTTCCAGTCGGTCTTGATCTCGGGGCGGCCGCCGCGCACGAGGCAGATGTCGAAACTCGTCCCGCCCATGTCGGCGGCCACGAAGTCGCCGATGGCGGACCGCTCGGAGGCGAGCGTCGCCCCCATCACTCCACCGGTCGGACCACTGGCGAGGAGGGTCACCGCCCGCCGGGAGACGTAGTCGGGGGGCATCACGCCGCCGGTGGACTGCATGATGAGCAGCGGACCGCGGTACCCGGCGGTGCGCAACGACTCCTGCAGCGCCTGCGTGTAGGACGCGATGCGCGGGGCGACGTAGGCGTTGACGAGGGTCGTCGAGACCCGCTCGAACTCGGGGCCCCGGGGCATGACCTCGTGTGAGAGCGAGATGTGCTCGACGTCGGGGAACTCCTCGAGCACGATCTCGCGCGTACGCCGCTCGTGCTCCGGATTCACGAACGAGAAGAGGTACATGACCGCGATCGACTGCACGCCGAGCTGCCGCAGCCGGCGGACGCCTCGGCGCACGGCGTCCTCGTCGAGCGGGGCCAGCACGTTGCCCTCGAAGTCGACCCGCTCTGGGATCGGGATGCGCACGCGACGGCGGGCGATGGGCTCGGGACCGGGGTAGTTGGGGTCCCAGATCTCCTCCTTGTGGCAGCGCCGGAGCTCGATCTCGTCGCGGTGGCCCTCGGTGACGAGCAGGCCGGTCGCCGCGCCGTTCATCTCGATCATCGTGTTGTCGGCGGTCGTAGTGCCGTGCACGACGATGTCGAGGTCGGCGCAGAACTCGGTGAGGGGTCGGCCGACCGCGTCCGCGAGTTGGGCGATGCCGTTCATCACCCCGATCGACTGGTCGTCGAGTGTCGTCGGAGTCTTGTCGAGGATGACCCCGCCGTCGGGGGTGACGCAGATCAGGTCGGTGAAGGTGCCGCCGACATCGACGCCGACGCGATAGCCCATCTCAGGCGCTCCCGCGGCGGGCCGCCCGGAGTTCGGCGGTGGCAGTGTCGTCGACGGCGAGCGTCAAGTCCTCGAGCGATCCGGTGAGTACGACCCCGTAGTCGCGTTCGGCGCCGACGACGCTCACGTACTCGTCGAGGACGTCGTCGAGTACGGCCTGCGGGTCGCGGTCGAGCGGGTCGCCCCAGCCGCCGCCGCCCCCGTAGTCGTACATGATCCGCTGACCCGAACCGATCGGCACCCAGTCGGCGGTGTGCTCCACCCGGTACGGGTCCTCGCTGCCGTAGCGGATGATCATCTCGTTGGGGGAGCCGGGCTCACCGCCGCAGATGCCGGGCATCGGGTACCGCATGCCGACGACGTAGGTGTACACCTTGGCGTCGACGCGGACTTCCTTCTCGTAGTGCGATCCGCAAATGCCCCGCCACTGGCCCGGCCCGCCCGAGTCGATGCGGTAATCGCGCGACCACTGGACGTGCGGGTAGAGCGACTCGTTGATCTCGGC
>Ga0208783_10000490_pt1 | contig 24410 bp, 39 predicted proteins | sample DEB19_08_DNA_2_FD_184529 | JGI IMG/M metagenome (GOLD analysis project Ga0208783, IMG submission 184529) | Aqueous microbial communities from the Delaware River and Bay under freshwater to marine salinity gradient to study organic matter... | ecosystem: Environmental > Aquatic > Marine >...
GCGCCCTTTACAACGTCGGCCTGTATGAGGCCATTGGTGATGAGCGTGAGATACTCGAAGGCGACCTTGGAACGTATGGCAACTTCCATGGTCACATCGTTCCACTCGACTATCCAATGCTTGGAGAGGGGATCGATCCAATAGCCGAAGCAAAGTACAAGGGGCGTGATGTGAAACTTGGTGCCGGCGGTGCAAAGCGCTCAGGTGGCAGGGCACATGTTTACGTAAGGGATCCAAAGTCCGGCAAGGTGAAGAAGATCTCCTTTGGTTCAGGTGCGCCTGATGCAATGGGAGATTCTGAGGCGCATAGGAAGCGCAGGAAGTCTTTCGGTGCGAGACACAAGTGCTCCTCCAACAAGAACAAGATGAGCGCTAGCTACTGGGCATGTCGCGCCACTAAGATGTTTGGACGCAAGATATCAGGTTGGTGGTGATAGTTGTCATACCAACCCTTCAGGCAAAGGTTTCAAGAAGATGGCACGATCATCAGGGAATTTCTTGAAGATGTGGATTCCGATGAGCTCATCTGGCACCGTGATCGCCTTGAAAGAAATGTGACGGTCATCAGGTCCGAAGGATGGAAGCTGCAACTTGATGATGGTCTTCCCGTTGCAATGTGTGAAGGTAATAATTACAGAATACTTGCTCGCCAATGGCATAGAGTGATAAAGGGCAGGGGTCCACTGGTTATCAAAATTCGTGAAGGAAGGTAAAAATGGCAATCAGGCTTACAGAGAACAGGCTTCGTCAGATCATCAGGGAAGAGGCTAAGCGTCTCCTCGAGTACGAGGAGATCCTCTTCCGTAAGAACGGCAAGACCTATAAGGGCAATGACGAGGGTGAGTCAGACTACTATGACGACGATCCTGAGTCACACGGCCTCTACAACGATGGAGATTCTGTGCCTTACGAGGGTGGTCGAGGCAGCTACGGTGGCTACGGTGGTTACAGTGGTGGCTATAGCCGTTATGGAAGAAGCAGCTACGGTCGCAGGCGTTACTGAGCTCGATATGAGAATCACCGAGTCACAGCTCCGCAGGATTATCCGAGAGGAGATTCTCAAGGAGAGTCCATCGTATGAGAAGGACATGGATAGGGACAAGAAGGTCCTTGTCGATGCCCTTTACGGTATGAAGAGCATCCCGAAGACTAAGAAGTTCAAGAATATGGATGCCTATGAGAAGTGGGCAGACTCAGATGACTCTGAGAACTACACAATCCAAAGGGTCTACACTGAATCCGCTAACGGTGAACTTACGCTCATTGACGAGGCCAAGTCTCAGAAGAAGAAGTACGGCGGCAAGGAGTACAAGTCATCATCAGGTTCGGTTGCTGCAATCAAGAAGCACGGCGGATCTGCAAGCAAGGCAGTAAAAGCCGGAGCCTTTGATTGGGCTGATGATCCGATGGCTGCAGCTCAGGCTGCTCACATTGTTGCTATGGGTGAGCCAACCGTCTCTAAAGGATCAAAGAGGAAGAAGTGAGAGGAAAATGAGAATCACAGAAAGGTCACTTAGAAGAATCATTCGAGAGGAAATATCTCTACAGAAGGACGATGGTGATTACCATCCAACTGCATCTTCATCTGGCGGTCTTTCCTTTGAGGATTCCGATCCACATGAGGAGGCCGGCATGATAAAGTCGAACCTCTACTCTATAACATCGAAGGCCCAGTCACTTCATGACATGGTTGGTGACTCTGATGACCTGCCTGAATGGGTGCAGGAGAAGATTGCCGTGTGTGATGAGTACATGGACGTCATTCATGACTACCTGAAGTACGAGTACAAGAGGGCAGGCAAGGGCTGAGGTTGATCTTTTGTTCCGGTCGGAACAAAGACTTGTAAAGCTGTACTGAAATGTGATATAATCGGATTGGAGGTAGAATGTCAATCCGATTCGGCTATGCTTGCCTCAACCTCACCCTTGGCAATCGTGGCGGTTTCCGCCACATGATCAAGCGTACCTGGCAGACGAAGGGGATCCAACACGCCTCCCGTCTTGGTGTGGAGAACACCGAGATCCTGTGCGGTATCGTCGAATGGAACAACCGCAACGGCATTCCGGTCTATCGAATGACATCGGATCTCTTTCCGTGGGCTTCTGAGTACGAGCTCACTGACATGCCTGACTGGCCCACCATCCGTGCCAACCTCGAACTTGCTGCTGCGACGGCAATCGCAGGTGGCCAACGACTCTCCTTCCACCCAGCACAGTTCAACTCCCTCACGTCCCAACGTGATTCCGTCATCGAGAATTGCCTACGTGACCTTCGCATCCACGGCGAAATCATGGATGTGATGGGTCTTCCTCGTGACCACCGCAACAAGATCAACATCCACATGGGTGGTGTCTTTGGCGACAAGGACTCTGCCATGGACCGGTGGTGCAAGAACTTTGAGCGGATCCCCCTGTCAGTCCGTGATCGCCTCACCCTTGAGAACGATGACAAGGCCAACTGTTACAGCGTCGTCGACCTACACAAGGTCTGGCAACGCACTGGGACTCCGGTCGTCTTCGACTACCACCACCACAAGTTCTGTGACGGTGGACTCTCTGAGCGTGATGCTCTTCACCTCGCGGCATCCACCTGGCCGATCGGCATCAGGCCTGTCACCCACTACTCCGAGTCTGCCTCCAAGCGTGAGGGCAAGGACTGTGTTGACACGGCACACTCCGATTACGTCGACGGTCCCGTGAACGACTGGGGCCTTGACATTGACTGTGTCGTCGAGGCCAAGGCGAAGGAGCTTGCAGTTCTCCAGCTCACCACCGGCGTTCGTTACGAAAAGCGTGAGCCCGTCGCCGCCTGACTTGTAAAGCCTGTCTGTCTGAATAGAATCGCTTAGGCAAGGAGTGCATCTTGAATATCTTCGTTCTCGACAAGGACCCGGCTCGAGCTGCAGAGTACATGTGTGACAAGCACATTCCAAAGATGGCGCTCGAGACCAACCAGCTCCTGTGCACGGCACACTGGATCGGCTGGTCCAAGATGCTGAACCCACCCCCGAACCTCAAGGGCAAGGTCTTGAAGGAATGGCTCAAGGAGCATATCCCCCATCCAGACCTCATTCCGCCCTATTCCATGACGCACATGAATCATCCATCTGCCGTGTGGGCACGCCGCAACTGGGGCAACTATAACTGGCTCGTTCGCCACGGTATGGCTCTTTGTGCCGAGTACACCAAGCGTTACGGCAAGGTCTCAAAGAGTGAGGAGGTGACCCGATGGGCCGGCAGGTTCCCACCACCCGTATTCGATGCCACCGACACCAATGACCCACTCAGCATGACACCATTTGCACTTGCCATGCCTGACAACTTCAAGGTGCCTGGTGATGCCGTGGCAAGCTATCGAAACTACTACCATGGTGCCAAGGTCAGGTTTGCGAAGTGGAACCATGGTCCGACACCACCCTGGTGGAATCCCGTTGCATTCGCTGCACAGTCCATGGTAAACCCCATCAATGACGACGGGGAGTCACAGGATGACGCTGAGTGAATCCTGAGGCTAATCTCTGTTAGAGTTCTTCAGTTGACGCTTTAGGGATTCGTTCTCCTTACGGAGGAACTCGATCTCAACCTTCATGGCGGCAATGGTCTCGGAAAGCTTGACAATCTTATTCATCAGCTCGTCCCTTTCCTTGTGTGATTCCTCAAGTTTGGATTCGAGGACTGCTACCCTCTCTCGCAGGTCATCACGATAGAGGTGCTTCTGCTTCTCCTCCTCCCTGGCCTCGTTTGCCTGGATGGCAAGCCTCTTAGTCCAGAAGCTCCAAGCCGCCGTTGAACTGACGGCCGTGATGAGGGCGATAACAACTGTGTAAAGGGACTCGGACGTCATTTTGTACTCCGACTGTTCATTTCAGACATTGTCCTGGTGAGACACCAGGCAGATATGATGAGTGTGAACACAACGTCGGGGAGGCAATTTGCGTCCCACCCCTTCACATCCGTAAGTATCAATGCAACTGGGACAGTGACACCTACAAGATTCGCCAGTGACCTCGCTTTGAGGTCACCTGATAGAGCCGCAATGGAAGAGAGCATGCCGGTCAACATGAGAGACAGTGAACAGGCTTCTAGCCCAAGGTGTAACGGTGTCATCAGGCGAAAGATGCCACCCATCAGCTCGAGGGGTTCAGAATCATGGAAGAATACAAGCTCTCTAAGACGTGATACTAGCTTTTCCATGAAGCTTAGCCCTCAAGTTGTAACTAGTCACAAAGCTGTGTAGTATTCATACAAGGAGAAGTGAATGTTTCGTGTAAATGATAGCGTGTATCACGTGTTCAACATGGGAAAGGTCGGACGTGTGACAGGAATTGTGTTTGCTGAGACAGGAATGCACCTTACAGGCGGCACTGCCCAACAGAAGATGGTTCTTGTTGTTGAGATGCCTGATGGTCGCGTGGTCCACATTCCTGCCGATGAGGCAATGAAGGCAGAACCATGAAGACAGAGTTCAGGGGAAAGATCGCGGGTATTCCCAAGCTAAAGACCGGCCACTATCGTTGTGAAGGAACGAAGAGGCAGATCACCGAGCTTCACAGGCTCGCAGAGCATGTGTCTGGTATGGGATGGAATGTCATCTTCTCAAAGGACGAAGTCGACGGTATTGTGCCGGCACTCAGGAACATCACCATCAATTCTTCGAACACGAAGAAGTCGCAGATGTTTGCCCTTCTTCACGAGGCTGGGCACGCTGCGGTGTTCTCGGACCCAGAGTACTTCAGGAAGTATCCAGACGGCTACATCAGGTACGCAGGCAAGACGACAACGAGGTCAAACAGGCACAAGTTTGACGTCCTTCGTGAGGAGATCGCCGCCTGGGATGAGGCCGAAGGGATCGTGATGGGGCTAAGCCTTGACATCAACATGCGTGACATGAGGGATGAGAGGAACAGGTCACTCATGACATACGTCGAGTGGTTCAAGTGAGGTACCAGCTTTTCATTATCACAAAGACGGGATGTTATCCTGCCCTCACCGGGACACCTCCCACTGAAAAAGCTGCTGAACTTGAGAGGCTTGAGGAGATTATACACACACTGAGGCCCGGTCTTGGTCGTCACTACCTCACAGCGACAGTCAGGTGTGATGAACAGGGAATCGTCATCAAAGAGGATGAGAGATTCATGCAGGGTGAGTCAGAGGTGCTTCTTAACAACTGCAGCTAGAAACAGCATAGGTAGAACAATGAAGGTGTTCGTGTTCGATTTTGATGATACATTGGCCCACACTGAGGGGACAATCGGCATTGCTCACTTCGAACACGGTGAATCAACCGATCCAATTGAATGGCTTGAAGACATTGGCTTGAATCGTTCCTATATCGTTTTTGCTAAGAAGTACCCACACTGTAATGCCGCATACATCAACACGGCGGGATTCAGGGAGTACACAAAGATCATCAGGTCAGGCAATACCGGAACGACCCCAAGGGAAATCGGCCAAGAAACAGGTGTTGGGACAGAGGACGTCCTTGACTTCTCACATGTGAATGACCTTGAAGGAGCCACAGCAATACCGGGCATCATGGAAATAGCAAGAAAGGCATCCACCGGTGATAACATTGTGGGGGTCGTCACAGGTAGAAGGGGTGGTGGTACTGTAATGTGCCTTGACGGGAATGAGAGGCCTGTCAACACCAGAAGAGACATCCAGGGTTTCCTTGCACGCCATGGTGTTCTGGTCGAAATGGCAGACATCTATGGTGTAGGTCACATGCCAGGCCCTGTCTCTGCAAACAAGGCAAACGTCATACTTGACAAGTTCATAACGAAGTATAAGCCAGACGAGCTTGTATTCTATGATGATGATGATGATAACCTGCAGGCTGTCTCCGCGCTCTCGTCATACAACGTAAAGGTTGTTGACACAAAGGTCGTTAAGGAAACGGCAAACCCGTGGATATCATCACTAGTTGAAAGGGCAAGTCAAAGACGCCTAAATCGTGGTAACTGGTCACGCGGTAGATTGCTCGCAATGGGCGGTCGTGCATGAAGGGAACAAAGCAAAGGTCCCGTTCTAAACTCAAAAAACCTGTGCCTGGTCCACTTGACACCATCGTTGAAAGAGCGCAGGACTTCACCGACAACATGGCAAAGTGCATGTTCTACCATGGCCTGCTTGAAATGCTTGACGAGGCATCAGCGATGGACATGATGGATGCCTCTGAGATCAAGATTGCACTACAGATTGCCGCAACATCGATTGATGATGATACCATCAACTGATTGCTCGTGGCATACCTAATGAATGGAAATCTTGGCATGAAATCAACACTTAGGCATCTCATTCGCGATATCATCTCTGAGGTCACTGTTGGAATACCCGGCTACGGCATGACGGGCAAGGAGTTCGAAGATCGAGTTCATGTTCCCGCTGTATACGATGGAAGGACAGGGAAGGTGAAGCCCGATGAGGCAAACTTCGTGGCACAGAAGCTTAAGCAGATGAATCCTGAACGTGTCGTCGCCTACTCTCGTGGTGCACCGGTCTACAACAATGCTGTGATGGACCCTGAGATGGCGGGCATGGATCCTGCCGTCACTTTCATGGCTCCGTCGTCATATAGAAAATGGTCAAATGCTCCCGTAAGAAGGGCGGCACCTGGTTCAATCACAATCATAGGTGACAAGGACAAGGTCGTTCCATACAAACAGGCCTGTCGCAATGCCGTAGAGGCCGACACCCCAATGTACGTTCTGCCAGGCTTCAGCCACACGGGAATCCTTCACAGCAGGGCACAGGTGACACCCGACTCATTCGAAGTCGACGCCAATGCATGCCTGTCTGATCCCCTGATGCCTGACTGGGGACCTTCAGTAAATGCCTCTGATGAGGAGATGGCGGCGCAAAAGGAGCGTGTCAAGGTTCACATCAAGCATGAGGCCCTGATCAGGAATCTTGTGCGTTCCATCCTCTCAGAATCAACTGTGCCTTCAAACTTTGCATCCTCAGCAACTCACTCAGCCGGATGGATCAGTCCTGAGGGTGAGTACTTCTTTGACCCCAATCGAAGGGACCACGGAGAGTGGGCTGTCTATCATGTTGAGAAGGACCCAAAACTTATGGCTACCTTCCTCCAGGAACTGAAGAAGGAGACTGATCCTCTTCCACCTCCGCCACCACGAACCCCTGCTGAACAGGCTGCCTACGACGCTAAGTCCGAGATGGGAAAGAAAATGGATGACTGGCGTAGACAGGGAGGTCGTAAGCTTGAGGGAAAGCCTATACCTCCCTACAAGAACATGGAAGAACTCTACTTCTCTGACATATCATCTGAAGTGAGGTCGGCAGCCCTTCGCACACTTCTCATGCACAATTGGAGCAAGGTCATCAATGCCTATGGTCTCGAAGTCGGTGAGTATCCTCAAAGGATAGCTATCGACAAGTGGATGGACCTCGGTTCAAGTGCTGGTTCAAACCCTGATAACATGCACATCATCTTTAGCAAGAACAAGAGGTTCGTAGAGGGTGACTGGTTTGACATTGACCAGTTCGCAAAGAGGTTCGGCAGATGATACGTCAGCTCATCCGTGAGATGCTCCTACAGGAGACAGTATCCCCAATCTCAAGGGCGGAGAATGCCGAATTAGCCGTGTGTGTTGTAGGAAGTCCCGAATCCGCAGGTCACCTGATGATCTACGATCCCAATATCATCTATCGGCTGGCCAAGGAATACAAGGGCGCAGGACTTACCATCGACCACAGTATGATACACGACTCGATAGAAGAGGATCCCATCGTGAGATCAGGCATCGGATGGACCACAGATCCTGATCCCTGCAACGGTGCGAAGATGGTGACAAAAGCAGCATCAGTCAAGGGATCTGGTATGGGACCCGCTGCCTATGAGGCAGCAATGTGGTATACAGGCGGTCTTACTTCTGACAGAATAGAGACGAGTGATCTGGCGGGTTATGTCTGGTCAATGTACTACGGCAGAAATGACGTCATAAAGTCTCCTTTCGACGACGTCGACGACCCACAGACACCACCCAAAGAAGACGATTGCCAATTCCAAGATAGGCACTACCTGAACTATTCCTACAGGCTAAAGTCTGCACCACCAGGTCTTATGAGTCTCGTGAAGAATCACAATGACTGCAGCAAGTTCTGTTCCAGCATTGGCATAGAGAATCTTCCATTCTACCTCCTCCAGTTATTCAGGATGCTCTTTGAACAAAGGATGTCGGAGGACTAGGCATGACTGTGTTAAATCAGCCGAGACCATCGAATGAGCGCATATGTTCGAAGCTTACGACAGGTCTTGCTTGGATCGAACCTAATGGAAAGGTCCACTGGCTTGACAGAAAGAACACCCATGGACAATGGGCTTACTTTTACATGCGACCTGAACGAGACGATGGCACCTGGGCACCTGTTGAAGACTGGAACTCTTACAATCGGCTACTTGAGAATGGGTGGATGCGTGTCTCTAACATCCTTCACCTCTCAGTTTGGGATATCGATAGTGTCCCAACTCCAATATGGGATGCCTGGGCTGGGATTCTGGCAAGCTGTAGGGGATCTACTGAAATCAACATTGAGGATTCCTCCGTTGGTATCTCATGGGGAAGCATGTGGCGAGGTCCAGGAGAGAAGTTTGAGGAGATGAGCCCTGCAGACGTTGTCGAAAGGTTCTGTAGTCGAAAGGGCAAGGATGTTTTCTGGTCATCGATGATGGGAGAGTCCTTGGTCAGAAGAATCGTAAGGATGGCACTCCTTGAGGATCTCAAGGGATTCCAGGCCCGCACAAGCGGCATCGACTATATGGCCAACCTCGACGATCCCACCTTCGAAGACCCTCGACAGGGAAGCCTTGTCAACAAGCCATTGGCAATCAACGTGAAGAGGGCATGGGCCGCCGAGGCCGACCACAAGTTCATGGATTCCATCATCAAGATCCATTGGACGGGCGGTCTCGACTGGGAGAAGAAGCTGCGGAACTTCCTTAAACTCTCGAGGAAGAACGAGATCTCAACGAGCGGTTACCTCCTGGGTTCAAGCAAGTTCTCAAGCTCATGGGGCACCATCGGAGTCATCGTGAAGGGCAGGACCACCCTCGCCTCGAATGATATGAACACTGTGAGCAGTGGATACCACGGACAGGTTGAGCCAGAAACACTAAAGAAGTACGCATCTTCAGGGGTCCCAAAGCGTCCCCTTTCTTTCCGTGGTCCCTCGGCATGGGGCGGTGGAAGCTCCAAGTACATCCTAGACAGGGACTCCTTCGACCCATATGAGTCCCGTCGCAGTGAGTTCATCATTGACAACTGGAAGCCGGTGGGTATCATCGTAGACATAATTGATTTTCTGGGTACTGTGCAGTTCCCGTCGGTGTCTGCCGAACCCAACATTCGATACGCTGAGGTCGTCCTTGAGCTTGGGCTACCAGTCTACGACTGGGAGATGAAAGAGATACCCAGGGAGAAAATCGAGGCCGCTTTGAGGGGAGCTGGAGGGAGACTATGATGGGTTCTAGGGCGATTCGTTCCCTCATAAGGGAGATGCTCCTGCAAGAGGACGAGGCAACTCGCAGGATGAACGCCAACCTCGCTACACACATCGCAACGAAGACCGACGCTCCTGCTGAGAGACGTATGTTCGGAAGGGTCCTCAAGGACGCATGGAGAAAGGAGGCTGACCACGCATCCTTCAACAACGTCACATTCGTCCACTGGAATGATGTTATGAAGATCATGGATCTCCTGAGGGCTCCCCGTGGACGTGATGAGATCTCTACACTCCCGTACAGGACACCACCGTGGAAACCGTTCTCCCTTGGGTGGAGCAGGGTGATCGGAGTAATCCTCAAAGGTCATCCTACACTCATCGCGAACGCTGACCTCAACTCCAATGCATTCAGGAAAGTAGCGAATGTGATGGAACCAGAGAAGATTGCACAGAGGGAGAAGTCTTCCGGCTGGAACAAGTATCCCGGTATGAAGTCACCCGGATCAGAGCACGACTTCTGGGGAGACTTCACGACCCAGCTCGCCAGGTCATGGGAGGACCACCTCGTCTACTCAGCCGATGAGATTGCACCTGCCGAGAAGATCAACTTTGATGCTGGGAAGGTGTTCTCACCGTGGTCAAGAGATCCTGATGACGTCTCAATGGGATGGCCGGAGGCTCTCATGGACAACTGGAGAGTTGAAGGCATCGTGATACCCGATGACGAGATAAAGATGAGGTCCATTGAAGAATACCTCGAAATCTTTAAGAGGCACGAGGTACCTGCCGGAATCTCTGTGTACGCTGAGAGGGGCGAGGAAAGGAGCATAACAAGGTGATACGAAACCTCATCAGGGAGATGCTCCTGCAAGAGAAGACACTGGAGGACATCGTCAGGACACCCTCACCAGAAGAGGCGCCACCAGGCGTCAACATCGATCGCGACTACAGACCCCCACTGGACTACATGTACAACAAGGCGACTTCTGACTACAGAAGGAACATGAAGTCCCAGTGGAACAAGTACGCCGACCAGGCTTTCTTTCAGGATCCGAAGAACCTCTACGTCTATCACAAGCTCGGCCTATACTCTGGCAGGGGTTCGTTGAAGGATTACTTTCCACCGAGGCAAGTTAAGATTGGGAAGATACCGGGAATAGACTTCCCAAACAAGAACGAGATGAACTGCTTTGGAATCCTCAATCCCACCGAGGAGGAGAGGAATTCACAGCGCAGTGACGAGTTCGGCTCGTTCAGGGAAGAGTTCTTCACCTTCAAGAAGTACCGCGTCACCCTTGCATCCATCTATGACCTCGGGACTGAGCTCCTCAGTAATGCGACTGCCATAGAATTTGAGAAGTTCAAGAGCTCAGGCATTCCCAAGAGACCTCCTGCCAACACCCCGCACAGCCATTTTCCATTGGATCGAGAAGGGGTGGGAGAGCGCAGGAGATTGCAGGATGTCGTGATCGACAACTGGATCATCGATACTTACTACTGTCGCGAGGAGAACATGGCCTACGCGAAGAAGATCGGTCTGAAGTGTGAGAAGATATGATGATACGATACCTGATTAGAGAGATGCTCCTCCAAGAGAAGACCCTGGCTGACATCACACACGGAAGAGTTCCAGGCCCGGGAGTCGACACTGATGACTCAGAAGGTGGTGGACTCAAGTACGGTGACAAGGTCACCACCGACTACAGGAGGAAGATCAAGAAGTCTTGGAACCGATTCTCCGACCACGCCTTCTTCCAGGACCCGAAGAAGATGCAGGTGGTCCACTTCCTCGGATTCTTCTCGGGAGGTGATTCTCTCACTGACTATTTCCCAGAAGGAAAGGTCACGCCAGGAAAGATACCCGGCATCCACGTTCCCAACCGCAACGAACTGAGCTGCTACGGCTATATCCCTCCGACAGACCCAAAGAACTTCATCTCATTCGCGACCGGTCCCTACTTCACTTTCAAGAAGTACCGAGTCACCCTCGTCTCTACAATTGACGCAGCCACCGAGAGACTCAGCAAGGCGACCCCTGCGGACATCGAGAGGATGAAGGGTTCAGGACTCGCAAAGAGACCCTCGACCCTGACACGTGATGACGAGCTTCCAATAGACGAGGAAGGAACTGTAAACTACAACATCGATGAGGTCGTCATCGACAACTGGATAGTTGACACCTGCTACGGTCCCAAGCATGAAGCCGAGTACGCAGCGGAACTCGGTCTGAAATATGAGGTGCTCTGGTGATAAGACAGCTGATAAGGGAGATGCTCCTCCGTGAGGAGGTCTACGGTGCGATGGCTTTCGTCTACACGGGATCCCAGTCGCCACCCGACGTCTTCATTCCCATGATTGTCAACGACGACCTCCAGCCCGGCAAGGGGAAGGGTGGACTCTATGGTAAGGGACTCTACACGGTCTACAACCTTCCTGAGACCCAGACAGAGAAGGGCTTCTACGGCAACCACATCTACAAACTCGCCATCAACCTCCACGGTTACCTCTGCTTTGACATGCCGGTCGCCACCAAGGTCTACGGTCGTCCCATACCCGTCGTCGAACAGGCAGAGATGCTGGGTCTCGACGATGACATCGTTGGGAAGATAAGGGTCATCATGAGTGACCCCGCCGTCGTCGGCAAAAGGACTGCCGTGGGTGCCCAACAGGTCTCCCTCCTTGTCAGGGGAATCGTCAAGGGCCTCGTCTTCACAGGAGACCACGATGGACAGGTCGCCGTGGTCTATGACGCAGCCACCGTGACCCCTGTCGCCCATCGCACCACCCGTGCCAAGCTCTGGAAGAAGGTGAGCAAGGACATCAGGAAGCAGACTGTCGGCAGGGCACAGGCCCCGTGGCGCAAGGAGAGGTACGAGGAGAATGCCCTTGAGAAGCTCAAGCGCATCAAGGTCACCGTGGAGAAGTTCAAGCAGTTAGGTGAGACACCCGATCCCGAGGACCTCGTCATCAACGGCGTCCTCGACCTCTCGGGAGGAAACCAGCCCGGTACCCTCACACCAAAAGGGACAGGCATCACCCGACTTCCGGACGGTCTCCACGTGAAGGGCAATCTCATCCTCGATCCCAACACGACTGTCCTCCCCCGTGGCCTGAGGGTGGATGGACATCTCTCGGCATTCTGGTCCAAGATCACCGAGGTCCCCAACGACATCAAGGTGGGAAGGGGCATGTCATTCCCAAGCACACTCCTCCGCCTTCCCGACAACATGACACTCGAAGGCTTCACAATGGACGAGAACCCCAACATCACCGAGTGGCCACCGGGTCTTAGGGTCGTGGCTGGGGACATCAACCTCTACAAATCGAAGATCAAGAGACTGCCGGACGGATTCACCGCACCCAACGATCTCATCCTCTCGGACTCTGAGCTCGAGGAACTCCCCAGGAATCTCAGAGTAGGTGGAAACCTCGACATCAGAGGAACCGACCTCAAGCTACGTGATGACATCGAGGTCGGCAGATACGTCAGGATGAAGGTGAAGTTCTGGGGAGACATTCCAAAGAAGTTCCACATACTGCCATGATACGCCAACTAATCCGCGAGATGATTCGAACTGAGTTCCTCCTCTCACCTCTCGTCTATCAGCGAGCCCAGAACATCCAACGAATCTCCCTCGTTGACGACGTCATCACTGACTTCAAGAAGGGAGACGTCTACTTCGCTGCCACGAAGAAGTACAATTACTACGGCAGTTCCGGCAGGCGTCTCAAGAACCCACAGGTCGAAGACGTACCAGGCTCAGCTCCTGGGACCGTTGCGTTTCTTGACTACCACATTCTCCCTGCCGGGACAGTCTACATCGACTACATGAAGACACGGAATGACATGAGAGGACAGGGTCACGCAAGGAGGCTGGTCGATGAGCTCCTACAAAAGTTCGGGAGGGATGCTACCTACGACTTCGGTCACATCATGAATCCGGCCATCGGCAAGATCCAGAAAGAACTTGAGTCAAAGGGATACCCAGTAAGGGGCTGGCATGACTACTGAATCTATTCGAATGCTCATTCGTGAGATGCTCCTCACTGAGGCGATGTACACACCAGAGATGGCTGCTGAATCTGGTCTACGCTTTAGGGTCGTAAAGACTAAGTGGGGTGGTGGAGGGTGGACCATTATCTGTGAGAAGAAAGGAGATTACTGGCCTCTCGGTGAGCTCAGTATCGCTCTTCCTCTCGGCATGGGCAAATGTCTCGGTGCCTACGAGGTTACCGGGTCCGAGTCCAAAATTGACGGTCTCGGTCCCCTTCTCTATGACATCGCGATGGAGATGGCGGGTCCCGCCGGTCTTATGTCGGACAGGCGTATGGTATCACCGGATGCCCGAAGGGTCTGGGACTTCTACCTCAAGAGCCGCAGCGATGTCACGAAACACCAGCTCGACAACAAACCCGGCACCATCACACCAGACTACGAAGAAGACGACTGCAAACAGAACTCAGCCAATCATTACGAGAAGTGGCAGAGCTCAGCCCTCTCCAAGGTCTACAGGAAGAGTGGAACGCCTGTCATCGACAGACTGCGTGAACTTGGAGTCATTGAGATTGTGGGCTGAGTTTAGGAAAAGATTCACTGAAGGAGACGACATGAGAATGACACCAGCAAGACTTCGACAGATCATCCTCGAGGAGCTTGAAGCTCTTTCCGAGGCATCACGTGACCAGGACGGTGACGGTGATGAGGACTTCGATGATGTCCGCGTTGCAAGGTACAAGGCAAGCGGAATGCCAAAGGGAAAGGCAATAGCGAAGGTGAAGCGCAAGCCACTTGGTGAAGACGAATGAGATGAACTGACAGCTGTGGCATGAGACTGTCATCTTACAGATGATGAACTTCGTGGCATGCCTGTTATAGTTATGGCATGCCAACCAAGAAGAAAGTCCAGGAAAGCACCACCCTCAGCAACGTGAACACGACCGTGCGTAAGCGTAGGTCACTGAAGAGCCGTCTTGCGGAGGCAGACGAGGCAGCCCTCCTGGAAGGGCATGCCGAGGAGATGGTCCGTGAGCTCATCAGGGAGACCATCAGCATCTATGAGGGGTACCTCGATGAGTAGCATACAGGAAACAAAAGATCTTTTATTTGAACTTTTAAGTGAAGTTGTAATCGCTGATGTTGGTCCTCATAGATTCAAAATACCTGTTGACTTAACTGGTGATAGAAGCAAAGATCGTGCAATGTTGCAGGATTACTTCAAAAGTCTATCCTCGCCAGGAGCTATTAGACCCACCATAATCGCACCTAAAGAAGTTACAAGAGGAAAGAGAAAGGTTTTCTCAAACTTTGAAGGCACTGTCGACTATGTCTTAGAAAGATTGCCACATGTAGTTGAGCCGTCTGCTAGTGACATTAGTGGTGATGTCATTGCTTCGACTTATATGGCACAGGTTATTGAGAAGCTGAGAACTTTCGCTGTTGTCAATGAGACATACGCAGATGATGCCCTCAAGATGATCTGGCATGATATAGAAAATGTGCTGTCGGATGTTGATGCAGCTCCTCGAGACGTTCCTGCTGTGGGAACAATTCCTGCATCTTTGGCTAATGTATTCCTAATACCCGAAGGAAGAGGTGGAGGAATAGGAAAGGGTGAGATAGGATTATGCGTCCTTCACAGGAATGCTAAACCCGCAGGTGATGCTGCTTCAATGACAGCAGTAGTCGACTTGGTAGACAATAAGGGTGAGATGTCTGTCAAGTATATTGACAACGCTAAATCGCCTGCAAAGATATCGGCAAAAGATGAATTCTACGAGGCGATGAGATCACATGAGCTCAAGGACTACTTGAGTGAACTTTCTAGTATGCCTAACATAAACAACAAAACGTTCAAAACGGCCACGATTAAAACCTTTGAGAGGTTCAAGGGCGAGTTCAGCACTGTTGAGGAACTAAGAGAAGTTCTCAAAGAAACTTTAAACGAAATTGTTCGTAACATTCACGGAGACATAACATATGACTATGTGTTCGTGGATCCAAAGGGATACAGAAGATTCCCGTCTAACGACAACAAGATTACTTTCAACAGCACAACCCAGGACAAGGTTGTTATCAATTACAGCAACCGAATAGGCGTTGCTGGATTCGATTCGAAAGATGAAGCTTCAAGAGGAAGTAGTGACACACCCCAGCAGGAGGTCTCTATGGGCGGTGTTGCCGGCGTCACCACACCCCTCGGCACCGGACCCGATGGTGGCAAGGGTGGGCCGGCAGCCAGGAGGAAGGGGAAGCGTGGGGAGTCCACCCTGGACAGGAATGCCCGGACCCAGGGGCGGGGCTTTGGGAACGCCAAGCGGGTGGACGAGGCCTCCGTAACCACAGGTGGGGTGGGGACCTACGGCTACATGGATGGGACCGACAGCGGGATGGACCTCGACGGGGACGGGGACGGCGACATCCGGTCATCCCCGAAGGGCGCGGACTCCCCCATCTTCCGGGGCGGTGGCGGGGACCTGGAGCGCAACGCGGAGCAGATCGGCCACCACTTCGCCGGGGCATCCCCCATCCGCGACTTCCACGAGCTGGTGGGCATCCTCCTCGGCGGGGATGACCTCACCCCGGCACAGCGGGCCCGTTTCAAGGGGACGGCCCCCTCCTCAAAGGCCGGGGAATTCTGGAAGCCCCACAGGGGCACTAAACGTTGATTACAAAGGAGAGCACTATGAGAATCACAGAGGACGCCCTGAGGCGGATCATCAAGGAAGAGATAGTTGACATGGGAGTGAGGCACGGAAGGATGACCCTCCAGGAGGGCCGCAGGATCCTGAGGGAGGCCAAGCAGGCAGACATCAATGTCCTGCAGTTCGGGAAGGGGCTCGGTGCCGATGGGATGGAGGACATCTACTCCGACGCGGCCACCCTCAAGAAGGAGATAGAGAAGCTCAAGCGCGACTTTGACGAGGGCATGGCGGTCGTCCGGCCGAGCAAGAGCGGCGACGGCTACGACATATTCCTGAGCCACACCTCTACCGACCCCGTCAACAAGACTCCCATCCCCGGAAAGGCATTCGGCAAGGCAGGCATCCAGCTGGACCTCATGGAGCCCGAGCAGATGTCTTCCTCCTCGAAGGCCCGCCGCGGCATGAAGTGAGGGAGCACTGAGCTCTGCATCGTTTCATGGGATGACACACGGGAAACCGGGGTCGGCATCCAATGGTAAACCATAACTGGACGGCCCGGGTTTCCCCCGGGTCTTCCCATATTCGCGGATGGCCATCCTGGGCTGCAACCTCCTATACAACCTTCCGGGGCCAACCACAATCAGAAAAACAAGGAGGAGCGGCATGTCAGGGAACAACGGCGGGGTGAGGAAGAGGCGGGGCCCAAGGGGTCGCAACTTTAGGCCAGAGGAGAGGGAGATCGCCTTCAGGGCAATACGCAACGGGGCATCCCTGGAGGAGGTCAACCACATGCTGGCGACATACCAGGTCCAGAGGTCACTCACTCCAAGGACGATGCCCCAGTCCTCCTATGACATGGTGAAGGAGAGCTACCTCCGTCGGATGCCCACGGATGCCGAGCTCCAGCAGATGGCCCGGAAGCCGCCGACCCTGGGCGAACTCGGAACGGGCGTGAGACGCTGATCCGTTCCTCATCCTAAGTTGGGAACTGGGGTCCGTCGATAGGCCCAGGGCCAGGCCCACCACGGACGGCGCCCACCGTTTATCAAAATACATTCCTCCGCACGCGTGCAGGCGGCCTTGGCGTCGTACCAGGAGACCCACCGCGGGGCTGGATACACGGTGTCCAATCCCCGTGAACTCCGTGGACCCTGGGTCCTGCCAATTCCAGTCGTTGGGAGGGACGCGTAGCTTAGCCCTCTGTAACATATCAAGAATATCAGTGTCACATATGCCACTGTAACAATCAAATATGTGACACTGTTACAATCAGCGTAACTGTAACTGTAACCCTGCTGTCCCGAAACTTTTTGCAACTATTTTGCGCAGGGGGTGTCCTCCTGTTCCCCAGTTGATTAAAGGATACATGTAAGGAGGAAGGAAAATGGCAAAGGCCCTCCCCATCGAACACTACCGCGAGACCTACCGCGCCCACCAGGCACGCGCCGGCCTCTTCGGGGTCGCACCCAAGGAGTTCAACGAGCGGGTCCTCAAGCGCTTCCGCGGTGCCACCCCCTACCCGCAGATGTGGGCATCCTACGCCTACCTCGAGGTCCAGTCGATCGCCGGCCGCAAGTGCTGCCCGAAGGCTGTCGGTCGAGCCTGCATGTGCGAGGACTCCTTCACCTGCCCCGACCACGGGGTCACCCACTTCGGCTCCCACGACTGAACCTGGAGGAAGGATGCGAATCATCGACATGCAGGAACGCCGCATCGGAGACGACGAGATCGCGGTCCACCTGGAGGACATGGTCTCCGTCAATGGGATGGGGGTCCTCCCCCTGGTGGAGGAGCGGGCCCGGTGGACTGCCCGCCTCGGGGGTCCCCTCTACACCGAGAACGCCCTCAGGCTGGCGACGGCCGCCCAAAAGAAAATGCAAAAAGTTTGAGAAAAGGGTGTCCTCGAGGACCCCAGTAAATTAAAGGATACATGTGGGGAGGAATGGAATCCTCCAAAATTCCCCAGCTCACCTCTCAGGAGTCCGCACAATGCGCCTCAAGTTCTCCGACACCTTCGCCATGGGCACCTCCATCCAGGACATCGCCATCCCGGACGCCCTCCTCCAGCGGCAGGTCACCGGCATCGAGTGGATCGACGAGGGGCTCGGCGGTGAGGGGTTCACCCCGTCGATGGTGACCATGTTCACCGGCTCCCCTGGCGCTGGCAAGACCACGGCCCTCCTCTCCATCGCGGATGGCCTCACCAAGAACGGGGCGGTCTGCCTCTTCAACTCCGCCGAGGAGAGCCTCTTCCAGGTGAAGCGGACCGTGGACCGCCTCGGCCTCCGCACCCGCTTCCTCGTCGGTGGGGAGACCAACGTGGACGAGATCATCAAGGGTGCGGACAAGATTCGCAACCTCCCCGCCAATAAGGGCAAGCCCTTCTTCCTCATGGTGGATTCCCTCCAGTGCCTGGACGATGGCCACTTCGCCACGGGGCGGATCACCTGCCTCACGGCCGAGCGCTCCCTGGAGAAGCTCACCACCTGGGCCAAGGAGAACTTCACCAACGTCATCGTGGTGGGGCAGGTGACCAAGAGCGGTGACTTCGCCGGCTCCAACAAGATGAAGCACATGGTGGACTGCCACCTCTCCCTCACCTGGGAGCGCAAGGACAAGGACCTCCTCGGCCACCGCAAGTTCAAGGTGGAGAAGAATCGCTTTGGAGGCACCGGCCGGACCTCCTGGCTCTCCATGTCCAACGCCGGATTCCACGTCACCGCCATCGAGGAGGCCTGAGCATGCCCAAGGTACTCATCAACCCCACGGCTCCCCGCCCCGGCCGCATCATGGTCGATGGGGAGCCCGGCCCCGGCGGGGTGCAGAAGCTGGTTGACAAGCGAAAGGTCGACAGGAAGAAGGGGGAGAAGCGGACGGCGAAACACATCGTCGTCACCCCTGACGGAAAGAAGCCCGTGGCGGAGGAGCGGCAGGCCCGGCGCCAGATTGTTGGCATCAGGGCCGGGGAGCTCGTCCGGGTCCGTGGTGACCGCGATGGAAAGTACGTGGTCCTGGCCGACCCCCAGTTCAACACCCGGACGGAGAATGGCATGGCCCGGGGCAAGGTGGTGACTGTGGACCTCCTCGGCCCCGGCGGTCCGGTGACCGTGCCCCTCCGCTTCTGCACCCCCTTCTTTGGCAACAACGTCCCAGTCCCCGTTGAACAACCTGTCGGGAATGATACTATCGTTCAGGAGGAATCCAATGAGTAAGCGTGGAGATGCCTGGGAGTCCCTGATGCGGACCCGAAACCCCGCCGTGATTGCTGCTGAGAATGCGAAGAAGAAGGAGCAGGAGGTGGAGGCTGCCCCCTTCCTCTGTGAGGAGATCCCCCGGTCCTGGGCCTCCGCGGTCTGGCGCTGGCGGGGTGGTGTCCACGACTGGGGCGACCTCCAGGAGATGAGGACCCGGTATGGGACCGAGCGCTACTTCATGGAGTCCTTCGAGGAGCTCTACAAACAGAACGGGTGGGAGTGCGATGCGAAGACGAAGCGAGCTGCACGAACCATCTTCCGAGGAGAGTGAGCATGTTCCCCCACATCCCCGAGCAGACCGCCTTCCAGAACGCCCAGACCCTGGCTGTCAACCTGGGACACTCCATGAGCCTCGACCTCCTCGTCCGGTCGGCACAGGCCTATGAGGCCGAGATGTCCGACAAGGGGCACGGCACCCCGCCGCTGGAGAACACGGTAGAGATCGCCCTCATGTGGGGCGCCATCGCTGAGCAGGCCATGGGCGAGCACTGATACATGATACATCAAGTGATACATCGCGCACACACACGTGAGGAGACGACATGAAGACCAAGCCTGAGCGCCAGTACGACATCTTCCTTGTGAAGGGTGAGGACCCGACCCCGCCGGAGGGAAGCCACCTCCTCACCACCTACGACAGCAAGCTGGGTGGGCACTGGGCGATCCAGTACGCCTCCCTGAACCCGGGATTCAGCGCCTACGGCAACATGGCCCCGCCGACTGTTCCCTCCTGGAACGAGGCCTCCGACTAGGAATAGTTAGCCTCGACAAGGAGGCAAAATGAACATCACAGAGTCGAGACTGAGGCGCATCATCAGGGATGAGCTTGAGGCTCAGGAGGGAATCATCCACTGGGACCGTCGGACGACACGACGCACGGTTGATTCGTGGAACGGTAAAAAGATCGTGGACGTCTTTGTTCCTGCGACTTTCTTCACCCCTGTTGACAACAAAGGCATGTCCCAGGCCTCATATGCAGAGGAAGAGCAGGTCAAGGCCTTCGTTGCTATGAAGCGTGTTGAGGACGGTATCATGTATCGCCTCTATGAGATCAAGTGGCTCGGCAAGAATGGTGGACCCGATGGAACGACCCACAGGATTTCGCTTGCTTACAATGAAGATTAATCACAAATAGTTCCCCCTGGGGGTGTCCTCGGATTCACAAAGAAATTAAAGGATCATGTAAGGAGGAAATCCGGAATGGCAAACGACACCGGCACCGCTCAGATGGACAAGGCCGCCCCCAAGGGTGAGTACAAGCACCCGGACTTCCCTGAGCGCGACCTCGCCCGGCTTCAGAAGGACGCGGAGGGATTCAACCTCGACGACCACCTCGTCGCCCTCCTCTTCAAGGAGCCCTTCTACGCGGACATCATCCGGTCCCTCCACAAGGAGTCCACCGAGAAGATCCCCACGGCGGGTGTCCTCTTCAAGGATGACATCATGAAGATGTGGTGGAATCCCCTCTTCCTCGCGGCCTACAATGCCGAGCAGGTGGGCGGCATCCTGAAGCATGAGAGCCTCCACCTCGCCCTGGAGCATACCACCACCCGTCGCTACCAGCCCCACATCTGGTGGAATTGGGCCACCGACCTGGCAATCAACTCCTCCCTCTCCGAGGATGAGATGCCGCCGTGTGGACTCCGCCCCGGCAAGAAGTTCAAGATTCCGGCCGACTTCGCCGAGTGGACCCCTAAGCAGCAGGCCCGCCACCTCGCCCTCTCGGCCCTCATCGAAAGTTTCCCCCTCCACCTCACCGGCGAGGAGTACTTCGCCCGGCTGCTGGAATCCGACGTGGTCCAGGAGATGATGGAGGAGGCGAAGGCAATGGGCGGGGAGCCTGGTGAGGGTGCGCCTGGCATGCCTGGTATGGATGACCATGAGGGCTGGGACGAACTCTCCGATGAGGAGCGGGAGTACGTGGCCGGCAAGGTCCGCCAGTCCGTGAAGGAGGCAATGGAGAAGGCGGACGCCAAGAACGCCTGGGGTTCGGTCCCGGCCGGAATGCGGGAGGAAATCCGCAAGCGGGTGCGTGGAGAAATCGACTGGCGCTCCGTCCTCAAGCAGTTCGTCGGGGCAACCCACCGGGCTGACCGGACCTCCTCGGTATTCCGGGTGAACAAGAAGTACCCCGGCGTCCACCCCGGATTCAGCCGCGAGTACACCCCTCGCATCCACGTCTACATGGACCAGAGCGGATCCGTAGGGGATGAGGACATCGCCCTCTTCTTCGGGGAGCTGGCCTCCCTCTCCACCCGAGCCCAGTTCACCCTCTACTACTTCGACACCGAGGTGGATGAGGAGAACAAGCTGGAGTGGAGGAAGGGCACGGTCCCCAAGACCCTGCGGACCCGCTGTGGAGGGACGGACTTCGACGCCCCCACCCGGCATGCGGCGAAGACCAAGCCGGAGGGTTACATCATCCTCACGGACGGCGGGGCACCCAAGCCCCAGCACTCCCGCATCCGGCGAGCCTGGGTCCTCTGCCCCGGCCAGGAGCTGGCATTCCCCGACCCGGATGGCCGGGACGTTATCGTCAAGATGAAGAAGCCTGTCAAGGAGGGATGAGACATGACCAAGGAAATCGAGTTCAACGACACCGAGAAGGACGAGCGCAACATCACCGACGTGGACACGGCAATCCTGGTTGCCACCCAGTCCTGGAAGGAGGAGCCCATCCCCGCACCTGCCAAGCCTGGGGAGCGTCGTATCGTCTGGCCCGTCCGTGGCGGACACAACGGCGACCTGTGGTGAACGAAGCAAAATAAAAGTGCTGGGAGGGTGTTCGGGTGGACTCAGATGAATTAAAGGATAACCAGGAGGAAGGAATGCCAATGCCTCGGTTCATGTCTGAGCCCACCGCCCAGGTCCGTGTGGATGCCAGCGGGGACGGAGTCTACCACGTCACCCACTGGAAGGGAATGCGTCGGGACTGGGAGTGCGAGTGTGCGGCCTTCCGTGTCTTCGGCAAGGGGTGCAAGCACATTGGCCTGGCCAAGGAGGCGCTCCGTTCCAAGAAGAAGCCCGAGGGCGTCATCGACGTGTGGAAGGGAATCGACTGCAAATAATTGCAAAATAGTTGAACACGAGGGTGTCCTCCGTATCCAAAAGATGTTAATAGATCATAGGAAAGGAAGGAACAAAATGGAAAACCTCGACACCCTCCCCACCAAGCTCACCCTCAACGTGGACGGCAAGCCGGTGGTGGTGACGATCCCCGCCCAGATGGTAGGCCGGACCTGGACCAACGTCCCGCCCCACGTGGTGGACCTCCCCCAGGTGGCGGACGCCGACGCGAAGGTGACCCTGAAGGAGTGGAACCTCCTCGACTCCCTCGCCTGGGACGACTACAACAACTGGTCCCCGGACTCGGTGAACATCATCGGGATCGCCTGCTGGTCCTGGTCGGTCTGCGACGGGGCCGGCCTCGGCCGCGGTGGTGGCGGGGTGGTGGCCTCCCTGGTGAAGAAGGGGCTGGTCCAGCAGACCGGCAGCGGCTCGGAAGCCGCCCTGGGATTCACCCTCCTCGGCTGGGTGACCTGGCTCACGGTCCGGAATCGCCGGATCGCCCGCGGGGCCGAGGTCCGCGCCCGATAAAAAGGTGCAAAAAAGGTTCACCAGGGGGTGTCCCCGTGGACCAGAATGGATTAAAGGATCATGTAAGGAAGGAAAACGGAATCCTTCCTGGACAACGCCCACCCTCTCAGGAACACTCAGGAGCCTGCACATGGACGCCAACACCCTCGTCAAGGTCATGAACGCCTTCCCCGCCTCCCAGGCGATCCTCATCCGGGGCGACCACGGAGTCGGCAAGTCCCAGCTCATCCACCAGCTGGCTGCGGCCAAGGGGAAGGAGCTCATCGACGTCCGGGCCTCCACCATGCAGGAGGGTGACGCGGTCGGCTACCCCAACCTGGACGCCATCAAGGAGACCGGCGTGGCCTCCTTCGCCCTCCCCTCCTGGTACGTCCGGGCCTGCAAGGAGGGTGTCATCCTCTTCCTCGATGAGCTCAACCGCGGCCTGGTCGGCGTCCTCAACGGCATGTTCCAGGTGGTCCTGGACCGGGAGCTCGGCAATGGCCCGGACGGCAAGCCCATGCGCCTGCACCCCGACACCCAGGTGGTGGCCGCGGTGAACTGGGGCAACGACTACACGGTCAATGAGATGGACCCCGCCCTCCTCTCCCGCTTCTACGTGGCGGAGTTCAAGCCGACCGTGAACGACTGGGTCCTCTGGGCGAAGGGGGCCGGCAACATCGACGAGGTCATCGTGGACTTCATCGGCCAGCACCCCAACCACCTCCGCCCCACCAAGGCGGTGGAGCCCGGCAAGGTCGCCCCCAACCAGCGTGCCTGGGCGATGCTGGACCGGGTGCTCAAGCACAATGCCATCCGGCTGGAGGACCACGGCGGAAACCCCCCGGAGCTCCTCTACCCCTTCGCCATGGGCTTCGTCGGAGTGGAGGCGGCGGCAAGCCTGGTGGACTTCGTGAAGAACTACGCCTCCGTCATCACGGCCGAGGACATCCTCGACAACTGGAAGAAGGTGGCCAAGAAGGTGGCGGACCTCCCCACCGAGAAGAAGCTCGCCATCGTGGAGAAGGTGAAGGACAACTGCAAGGGGAACAAGTGGAGCCTCACCCAGGTCGCCAACCTGAAGTCCTTCTTCGACTGCCTCACCGGTGAGTGCAAGATGTCCCTCTACAACGGGGTCCTCGCCTCCGGAAACACCGGCAACCTCACCTCCTTCCACGGCCTCGTCAAGGACGAGATCATGGGCGTCATCAACCGGGCGCAGGCGGTTGCGAAGAAGAAGTGAGGGGAGGGGCCGGCCCGCAGGGGCCGGCCCATCTGTTACAGGGCGGCAGGTTACAGCTGATACGTTACACTGACAAACGTGACATATGTGACACTGACTGTAACGGATGGCTGTAACGTATCAGCGGGTGGGGCCCTCCAGGGCCCCCTCTGGGGCCCCCTCCCGGGGGCCATCCCGGGCCCCCTTCGGGGGTACTATCGTGGGGCTCCCCCGCGGGCAGGGCTAGGTCC